>ERZ1036424.51-NODE-51-length-92085-cov-16.009095_pt1 | contig 92085 bp, 110 predicted proteins | sample MGYA00514221_ERZ1036424 | MGnify/ENA primary metagenome ERZ1036424 (study PRJEB33795, sample SAMN09464939) | human gut metagenome | host: Homo sapiens | place: USA: Stanford, California | collected 2016-11 | study: EMG produced TPA metagenomics assembly of the... | reverse complement strand
TTGACCAACGGACCTGAGTTGTTATTTTCAACTCTTACTATTATACAGCCTTTTTGTTTTTTGTCAACTACTTTTTTAAACTTTTTTCAAATTTTTTTAAATTTTTTCGACTTTTTTAAATTTGACTATTTCAGCCCAATATCAAACTCTTTAAACACAATACGTAAGTCCCTTAATACTCTTTGACGTCCTCGAAAACGTTCATTTCTTAAAACACGTTCTAACTCTTCTTGTTTTTCTTTACTTTGTTCCTTTCTATACCTCCGTAATGTTTCATAAAAGAGATAATAATCATCTAGCCACAGACCTCCCTCACTTATACGATGACTAATCTCACCTACTTCTTCATAGGGTTCTTTAAGCATAACGTTCCCCTTTCTAGATACAGTCTAACAGATTCGAAACATCGTTTGTGACATTTTCTCCATTCTGTTCTCTTCACCGTCTCAAATGCACAAAAAAGAGAGGACGGGCCTCTCTCGGGGTTATAATTCTGCAATTTGGTTTAGGTTTACTTCTGCTACTGTGTCATTACCAAACATAGAGATAATCATTTTCACTTTATTGTTATCAATCTCTGTAATCTTACCAGTATAGTCTGCAAAAGCACCATCAATAATACGTACAGTTTGACCAACTTCAACATCGAAATCAAATTCTTGAACAGTTTGTCCCATAGATACCAAAATGTCACGAATTTCTTGTTCCAATAATGGAGTTGGTTTTGATCTGTTCCCGTGAGATCCGACGAATCCTGTAACGTTTGGTGTATTTCGAACAACAAACCAAGCTTCATCTGTCATGACCATTTCTACAAGAACATAACCTGGAAATCGATTTTCTTCTACTTCTTTTCTCTTTCCATTTTTTTCAACTTGCACTGTTTGTGTTGGAATTTCAACACGTAGAATATTATCCAACATATTGTAGGTTTGTGCACGTTGTAATAGATTTTCTTTTACCTTATTTTCATAACCAGAATAGGTTTGTAAGACAAACCATCCTTTATCAAAACTATCCATGATATTTCCTTTCATAAATAGAAGATTTCTAGTGTAATTAGCTCCACTAGCCTTCTAAAAAATGTTAATAAATCGAATCAAACCTGAAACAATCAACTGGTCAAAAATGTAAATAATTACTACAAAGAAAGCTGTGTATTCCATGATAGAACGAAAATCTCTCCAGCTTTCCTTGCGAGTTGGCCATGTTGTGTCTTTAAGAAGTCTAAAAATATCTCCAATAAAACGCATCGCTCTCTCCTATCTCGTTTCTCTGTGTGTAGTGTACTTGCCACAATGCTTACAAAATTTATTTACTTCTAGTCGTGTAGGCTTGGGGTTTCCGCTGATCTTAATTGAATAGTTTCTCGAACCACAAACCGCACAAGCTAGGCTTGCTTTTTTTAGTGCCATAACGCCTCCATCTTGTCTATTATAACAAGAAAGCTAGGCTTTGACAAGCATCTTAGCGAAATAGATTGACTACCGAATCCCATATTGTTTGAGCCTTTTCCTTAATCTTCGCATCCGAGATAGCCCGACTAGCCTCATCTACTAGACTTTGCGCACGTCCTCGAATATCAGACAAATTATCATCTGTCTGGCTATTATCATTAGTTTGTACTTGTCTTTTTTTGTTAGCTGGTGCAATTCCATTTTGCTTATAGGCATTTTCAACTGTAAAGGTACTTCCTAGTGTATAAGGTAAAATGGTATTCGCAATATTTCTAAAGACATGGGCTGCACCGTTTGAAGTAGAGCCTGCTAGATAGTGATTTTCATCAGTGGTCGAGAAACCAAGCCAATGACTAATCACTACATCTGGAGTATAACCAATTACCCACTGGTCACTTGTGTATTCCGGATTGAAAACTGCTTCAGTTGTTCCAGTTTTCCCTGCCATGACATAATCTGCAGGCGATGAACTAATACCGGTTCCGTTAGTGAATGTACCCAACATCATACTGGTCATCTTGTCAGCTACAGCTTTATCAATCACTCGTTTTTGTGAATTTTTATGGCTTGCAATAACCTGACCACTAGCATTTTCAATTCTACTAATAAAATGAGCTTCCGGCATTAACCCTTCATTTGCAAAGACAGCATATGCTTGAGCCATTTGAATAGGGTTGGTCTCAACACCGCTTCCCAAGGCGACACCAAGAACACGATCGACCTTTTCCATGTTGAATCCAAATTTTTCGCCCGCCTCAAAAGCCTTATCAACGCCCAAATCATTAACAGTGGCAACAGCAGGCAAATTAAGCGATTCTGCCAAGGCTTGATACATAGGAACTTCTCGACTCGTTTTGATTCCTGCATAGTTATCAACCTTATAGCTATCGTACTGCATGGTATGGTTATCCAACTGCTTATTCAAAGCCCAACCTGCTTCAACTGCTGGGGTATAGACAACTAAAGGCTTAATTGTAGAACCAGGACTACGTTTTGATTGGGTTGCATAGTTGAAATTCCGGAATCCAGTTTTATTATTGTCAGCAACTTGACCGACAACTCCACGAACTCCCCCTGTTTTCGGTTCGAGAGCTACACTTCCTGATTGAGCAAATGTTCCATCCTCTGCCCTCGGAAATAGCGATGTATTTTCATAGACAACCTGCATATTTGCTTGGTAGTTTTGGTCCAACTCTGTATAAATGCGGTATCCATTATTGACAATTTCTTCCTCTGTTAGATTATACTTGGAAACTGCTTCATTAACCACAGCGTCAAAATAAGAGGGGTAACGGTAATCTGAAATTTTTCCTTCATACTTATCGTGCAATTGCGACGTCATATCAATTCCCGTAGCTTCGGTTTCTTGATTTTTATCAATATATCCTGCTGCAACCATATTTTGCAAAACAGTATCGCGCCGATTGGTAGAATCTTCTACAGAATTCAAGGGGTTATACAGTTCCGGTCCTTTGAGCATCCCTGCCAGAGTCGCAGCTTGATCGAGACTCACTTCTGATGCAGAAACTCCAAAGTATTTCTTACTCGCATCTTCTACACCCCACACACCATTTCCAAAATAAGCGTTGTTAAGGTACATGGTTAGAATTTGATCCTTACTATATTTTTTTGTTAATTCTAAGGCCAGGAAAAATTCTTTTGCTTTTCTCTCAACAGTTTGATCCTGTGACAAATAGGCGTTTTTAGCCAGCTGCTGAGTAATAGTAGAACCACCACCTGAACGACCAGCCGTAACAATCGCCAAGAAGAAACGACCATAGTTAATCCCGTCGTTTTTATAGAAAGAACGGTCTTCTGTCGCAATAACGGCATTCTGCAAATTTTTACTGATATCAGTCAATTCAACGTAGGTTCCCTTTTGACCAGACAAGGCACCAGCCTCTTTTTCTTCACGGTCAAAAATGATAGTCCGAGTTTTCAAGGCATTTTGCAAATCGTTAACATTGGTTGACTTGGCTACAGCAAATAAATAGGTTCCAACTAGCAAGCCTGCACTCAAACCTAGTATAAGGACAATCTTTGTTAGATGATAGCGACGCCAGAATTTTCGAATTGGACCTACTTGGGCTAATTTTTTCCTATCACTGCGAGAACGGCGCAAGCTAGTAGAACCAGAATCCTCCGATTCACTTGTTTCTTTTTTAAAAAGAGAAAGAAATTTCTCAAATAATTTATCTAATTTCATGCGTTTATTTTATCATCTTCATCATAGGAAGACAAGAATTTAGCTATTTCCTATCCAAATAAGGCTTTTTTTGTTACAATATCTGTATGCAATTCAAATTTACATTACCAGCCTCTTTACCTCAAATGACGGTGAAGCAATTACTAGAAGAGCAACTCCTCATCCCTAGAAAAATCCGGCATTTTTTGAGAACCAAGAAACATATTTTGATTAATCAGCGAGAAGTTCATTGGAACGAGGTGGTGAAACCTGGCGATGTTTGCCAGTTGACATTTGACGAGGAAGATTATCCCAAAAAGACAATCCCTTGGGGCAACCCAGACTTAGTTCAGGAAGTTTATCAAGACCAACACTTGATTATTGTACACAAACCTGAGGGGATGAAAACACACGGTAACCAACCAAACGAAATTGCTCTTCTTAACCATGTCAGCGCCTACGTTGGCCAGACCTGTTATGTTGTCCATCGTCTGGACATGGAAACCAGTGGCTTAGTCCTCTTTGCCAAAAATCCTTTTATCCTACCCATTCTCAACCGCTTATTGGAGAAAAAAGAGATTTCTAGAGAATATTGGGCACTAGTTAACGGAAATACCAACCAGAAAGAACTTATCTTCAAAGACAAAATTGGACGTGATCGTCATGATCGCAGAAAACGAGTAGTTGATACAAAAAATGGGCAATCTGCTGAAACACATGTAAGCAGATTAAAGCAATTCCCAAACAAGACCTCCTTGGTTCGTTGCAAACTAAAGACAGGCCGAACCCATCAGATTCGTGTGCACCTTTCGCATCATAACTTCCCTATTTTGGGCGACCCTCTCTATAATAGTAAATCAAAGACGAGTCGCCTTATGCTCCACGCCTTTCGACTGTCCTTTACCCATCCGCTTACTTTAGAAAAGTTAAGTTTCACTGCTCTTTCAGATACTTTTGAAAAAGAGTTAAAAAAGAATGGATGATTGCGTCATCCATTCTTCCATATAAGAAAAGCAAGACCAAGAGGCCTTGCTTTTTATCGACTCAAGAATTATTTAGCGATTTTTGCGAAGTATTCAAGAGTACGAACAAGTTGTGCAGTGTATGACATTTCATTGTCGTACCATGATACAACTTTAACCAATTGTTTACCGTCAACGTCAAGAACTTTAGTTTGAGTTGCGTCAAACAATGAACCGTAAGACATACCTACGATATCTGAAGATACGATTGGATCTTCTGTGTAACCGTATGATTCGTTTGAAGCTGCTTTCATAGCTGCGTTCACTTCATCAACAGTAACGTTCTTTTCAAGAACTGCTACCAATTCAGTAACTGATCCAGTTGGAGTTGGAACGCGTTGTGCAGATCCGTCAAGTTTACCGTTCAATTCTGGGATTACAAGACCGATAGCTTTTGCAGCACCAGTTGAGTTAGGAACGATGTTTGCAGCACCAGCGCGAGCACGGCGAAGGTCACCACCACGGTGTGGTCCGTCAAGGATCATTTGGTCACCAGTGTAAGCGTGGATAGTAGTCATCAATCCTTCAACAACACCAAAGTTGTCTTGAAGAGCTTTAGCCATTGGAGCCAAGCAGTTTGTAGTACATGAAGCACCTGAGATAACTGTTTCAGTACCGTCAAGAACGTCGTGGTTAGTGTTAAATACAACTGTTTTAACGTCGTTTCCACCAGGAGCAGTGATAACAACTTTTTTAGCTCCACCTTTAAGGTGTTTTTCAGCTGCTTCTTTCTTAGCAAAGAAACCAGTAGCTTCAAGAACGATTTCTACACCGTCAGTAGCCCAGTCGATTTGCTCTGGATCACGTTCAGCAGAAACTTTAACGAATTTACCGTTAACTTCGAATCCACCTTCTTTAACTTCAACAGTACCGTCGAAACGACCTTGAGTTGTGTCGTATTTCAACAAGTGTGCAAGCATAACTGGATCTGTAAGGTCGTTGATGCGTGTAACTTCAACACCTTCTACGTTTTGGATACGACGGAAAGCAAGACGACCGATACGACCGAAACCGTTAATACCAACTTTAACTACCATTAGTGATTTCCTCCTTATGAAAATCATGAAATTTTTATTGTGAAAAGAGTAACTTGAATCACTACAAATCACCTTTCAACAAACCTATTATATAACTATTTAAGTTTAATTGCAAGTACGGGCGTTGTTTTTTGTCTACACCTCACTTATTTTTCTTTCTTCTCTGAAAGCCTATACTGCTGTCTTTCTTTATCTACATAGTCATTTACCGCTTTTCTTTTTCAGATAAAAAACGAAAATAGAAAGCTAAAATTTATTTTCGATACCCCTATTTCACAAAAAAAGAGACAGGAAATTCCTGCCTCTAGGCTGATAAACGATTATTTACGACGTCCTGGTCTTTCTTTGTAGCCATAGTAAGCATCTGCCATGATTTCTTCCATGTCAGCTACCATTGGTAAGCGTGGGTTAGCAGGTGAACATTGATCTTCATAAGCAAGCAAGGCAATTTCATGCAAGCTGTCTTTCCAAGCTTTTTCATCAATTCCTTGATCCTTGAAGTTCATCTTGATACCTACTGCAACACCCAGTTCGTAAACAGCTTTAGCGTATGCTTCAACTGCTTCTTCTGGAGTTGAGTGAGGTAAACCAAGCATTCTAGCAATGTCTTGGAATTTCTCATCAGCTTTCCAGTAGTTGTATTTAGGCCAAGTAGTAGTCTTAGATGGACGAGTTCCATTGTAACGGATAACGTATGGAAGCAAGATTGCGTTTGTACGTCCGTGAACAGTATGGTGAACCGCACCGATCTTGTGGGCCATTGAGTGGCTCATACCAAGGAAGGCATTGGCGAAGGCCATACCTGCCATTGTAGAAGCATTATGCATTTTTTCACGTGCTTCTGAATCAGCAGTCTTAACAGATTTTTCCAACCATTCAAAGACAAGTTTGATTGATTGAAGGGCAATACCATCTGTGTAGTCGTTAGCGAAGTTTGAAGTGTAGGCTTCAGTCGCATGAGTCAAGACATCCATACCTGTGTCAGCAGTAATAAAATCTGGAACTGATTCAACCAAAGCAGGGTCAACAATGGCAATAGTTGGTGTCAATGAGTAGTCAGCCAATGGATATTTGCGGTTATTTTTCTTATCAGAGATAACGGCAAATGGTGTTACTTCTGAACCAGTACCTGAAGTTGTTGGGATACCGATGTACTTCGCTTTCTTACCAAGTGATGGGAAGCGGAAGGCGCGTTTACGGATATCCATGAATTTTTGAACCAAGTCACGGAAGTCGATTTCTGGTTGTTCGTAGAAGAGCCACATAACTTTCGCTGCGTCCATTGGAGAACCACCACCAAGAGCGATAATTGTATCTGGTTCAAATGCTCTCATCACTTCAGTACCACGTTCTACAGTTGTGATATCTGGATCTGGTTCAACATCTGAGAAAACTTGGACAGTTACACGGTTGCTACGTGCGTTCAATTGGTCGATAATACGTTGAACGAAACCAAGTTTTTCGATTGATTTGTCCGTAACGATCATAACGCGTTCAATATCTTCACATGTTTGAAGGTATTGGATAGAATTACGTTCGAAGTAAATTTTTGAAGGAACTTTAAACCATTGCATATTATTTCTACGTTTCCCTACTTTCTTGATGTTTAGGAGGTTAATAGCGCTCACGTTATCCCCAACAGAGTTGCGTCCGTATGAACCACATCCAAGTGTCAATGATGGGATGAAAGCATTGTAAACGTCACCGATACCACCGAAAGTAGATGGAGAGTTCCAGATAATACGCATAGCTTTGATTTCTGTACCAAAGCGTTTAGCAAGAGCTTCATCTTTTGTATGGATAGCTGCTGAGTGACCAAGTCCGTTAAACTCAACCATTTGACGAGCTTTTGTAAGACCATCTTCTGTATCTTCAGCTTTCAATACAGCGATTACTGGTGACAATTTTTCACGAGTCAGTGGTTCTTTTGGCCCTACTTCCTCACATTCTGCCGCCAAGATGTTTGTTCCTTCTGGAACGCTGAATCCCGCTTGTTCTGCAATCCATGCTGCTGGTTTACCAACAATGTTTGCATTTAGTTTAGCACCAGCACAGTTTTTGCTGTTTGCTTTCACACCAAAACAGAATTCTTCAAGAAGTGCTTTTTCTTTTTTGTTTACAAAGTAAGTGTGGTATGATTTGAATTCTTCTACAAATTCATCATACACTTCTTTATCAATGATAACCGCTTGTTCTGATGCACAGACCATCCCATTATCAAATGATTTAGACATCACGATGTCATGAGCAGCTTGACGAATGTCAGCAGATTTTTCTACATAGGCAGGAACGTTCCCGGCACCTACCCCAAGAGCTGGTTTCCCACATGAATATGCCGCTTTAACCATGGCATTACCACCAGTTGCAAGGATAGTCGCAACACCTTCGTGGTTCATAAGTGCTCCAGTTGCTTCCATAGATGGCTCTGTAATCCATTGAACACAGTTTTCAGGTGCTCCAGCTGCGATAGCGGCATCACGAACAATTTGTGCTGCGTGAGCTGATGATTCTTGAGCTGATGGATGGAAAGCAAACACGATTGGATTACGTGTTTTCAAAGCAACCAATGATTTGAAAATCGCTGTTGAAGTTGGGTTGGTTGTTGGAGTGACACCACAGATTACACCAACAGGTTCAGCAATCTTCGTCAAGCCTGTAATTGGATCATCTTCGATAACTCCAACTGTTTTAACTCCACGCATATTGTTCACTACATGTTCACAGGCAAATAGATTTTTCGTTGCCTTATCTTCAAATACCCCACGACCAGTTTCCTCAACTGCATGTTGTGCAAGTATACCATGCGCGTCAAGTGCTGCAACCGAAGCTTTTGCCACAATATAGTCAACTTGTTCTTGGTTCAACTTGCGCATCTCATCAAGCGCAACCAAGGCTTTTTTCACGAGACCATCGACATGCTTTTCAGCAGCAAGTTGTTTTTCCTCAGGTGTTACTGTTTTTTTATCAGCCATATTATCCTCCATAGCCTTTAAGGATTTTATCCTTTGTTAATTTTTTCACAAGTTTATTATAACTCTTTTTTTATGTTTTGTAAACAGTTTCATAAACATTTCACAAAGAATTTTTGCGATATTGTGAAATTACTCTCAAATACGTTATAGTATCAACTTTTGACTAGATGATTGTGAAATAACAACAAAAATTTTTTTATTTCACAAACCTAACAAATATATAGAAAGCGCTTTCTTGTTTTTGTAAAAAAAACCTCCATGTCAGGAGGCTTTATTTTTGTTGAAAAACGCCTTGTTTAAAAGTCCCTTCATAAACGACTTCTTGTTCTGTTGTTAGTTTCCCTTTTCCTTCAGCTTGACCATTTACAAAATCACCTTCGTAGGTCCAACCTTCTTTGGATTGAAAGGTACCTTTTCCGTTGAAGGCTCCATTGTTGAAACCACCCGTATATTGGTCTCCATTTTGAAAGGTGATAGTACCTTGTCCATTCATTTTACCACGGACAAGACTGCCATCATAAACAATCGTTTCATTATCGAGTTTTAAGACACCTTTCCCGGGAATATTGAGAAAAAAGACTAGTACCGCACAAAAAACAATCGTTACTGCTGCTAAAATCTCTAAATGAGAACGACTCAGATAGACATGATATTTCCCATAGAAATTCTTAAGATTTTCCATCTTCACTCTCCTCTAAGCGTTCTAGCCACACTTGACAGCCCTCTTGAACACGCTGATAAGTTTCTTCAAAATCCCCTGTATACCAAGGATCCGGAACACTTTCAGATGCAAATGAGTAAATCTTATCTTGACAGTCTATTGGACACATCTGACGTAAATCAGAAACATTTGAATCGTCCATTCCGATAATATAATCAAAGGCTTCAAAATCTTCCTTACTAATCTGAAGCGATGTCTTGTTCTTGTCATAAGGAATCTGATACTGTTGAAAAATTCCCTGAGTGCCCTTATGAATCGGATTGCCATGTTCCCAAGAGGAAGTTGCTCGACTTTGGATTTCGTAGTTATCTGTCATTGATTTCATAACAAACTCGGCCATAGGACTGCGGCAAATATTTCCCAGACAGACAAAGACTAGTTTTTTCATCCCATTTCCTTTCTTTTATAGAAAAACGGGAGTTAGTGATCCCGTCTTATTTTTCAATTGCACCTTCGAGTGAAGCTGTTTCTTTAAGTGGTAATACGGTCTTGATAGCAGCTAGTTCAAAAGTCAAGTAAACTCCATCTACATCAAGAACAATCGTTCTCTTCTCAGTATCTACTTCATCAACTGTTCCGTAAAGTCCACCGATTGTAATAACTTCATAACCTTTTTGTAGTTTATTTAAGCTTTCCATACGTTTTTGTGCTTGTTTCTTTTGAGAGCGTTGCGTAAAGAACATCAAGCCCACCATAGCCACAAGAATGATTAAAAATGTATATTGTGATTCCATTATATTCTCCTTTGTCTTTCACATAGGACTACTATATCAAATTTCAGCTACTTTTACAAGATTGTACCTTGCTTTTCTAGTAAGAAAAAACCAGAGCTTGCGCTCTGATTCTTAGGATTATTTCAAGTCTTGAACGACTTTTACAAGATTTTCTACAGTAAAGCCATATTCTGCCAATACTTTTGGTGCTGGGGCAGAGGCTCCGAAGGTATCAATACCTAGAACGGCACCATCGAGACCAACATATTTGTACCAGTTTTGAGTTGCACCCATTTCGACTGCAACACGACGGCGGACTGCATTTGGAAGAATTTCTTCCTTGTATGCTGCATCTTGTTTATCAAAGACATCTGTAGATGGCATGCTGACTACGCGGACTTTTGCGCCTTGACTAGCCAATTCTTTGGCAGCTGAGACAGCAAGATTGACCTCTGAACCTGTCGCAATCAAGATGGTATCAAAGTCTGCTGCAGTTTCATAGACAACATAGGCACCTTTTGCAACCTTGTCAAAGTCTGTTCCTTCTTCGACAGTCAAGTTTTGACGGGTCAAGACAAGGGCCGTTGGTGTTTTCTCACTTGTCACTGCAAGGTACCAAGCTGCTTGCGTTTCACGCGCATCTGCTGGACGGAAAACATTTAGATTTGGCATAGCACGAAGACCTGCTAAGTGCTCAACGGGTTCGTGCGTTGGGCCATCTTCCCCAACCGCAATTGAATCATGGGTAAAGACATAAGTCACAGGAAGTCCTTGCAAGGCTGACAAGCGGACAGCTGCCTTCACATAGTCAGAGAAGACGAAGAAAGTACCACCGTATACACGAAGTCCACCGTGAAGGGCCATTCCGTTCAAGATCGTTCCCATTGCAAATTCACGAACACCAAACTGAATATTACGGTTCAATCGATTTGCATCGTCTTGAAGTCCATCAGTCTTGATATAAGTCATGTTTGAGTGAGCAAGGTCAGCTGATCCACCCAAGAAAGTTGGCAACTTAGTAGCTACAACGTTCAAGGCATCCTGGCTTGAATTACGAGTTGCTTGAGAGAAGCCATTTTCTAAGGCTGGGAAGTCTGCTGGAGTCACTTCAACTGGATCACGTCCATCGATGATGGCTTCTACTTCTGCAGCCAATTCTGGATGCGCTTTTTTATAGTCAGCAACTAATTTTGTCCAAGCTTGATAAGCTGATGCGCCACGGTCTGCAACATTTTCTTTGAAATCTGCATATACTTGCTCCGGAATTTCAAATGGTTCGTAGTCCCAACCAAGGGCTTGGCGAGTTGCTGCAGTTTCATCTGCTCCAAGAGGAGCACCGTGTACAGCATTAGTTCCCTGTTTGTTTGGAGAACCGTATCCAATCACGGTCTTCACTTCAATCAAAGATGGTTTTCCTGAAGCTTTAGCTATTTCGATAGCAGCATGGATTGCTTCCAAGTCTGTTCCATCTTCAACTAAGGATGTATGCCAGCCATAAGCATTGTAACGGTCACGAACACTTTCTGTAAAGGAATCCTTTGTCTCACCATCCAAGTTGATGTCATTTGAATCATAAAGAACAACCAACTTGTCTAGTTTTTGCAAGCCTGCGTATGAAGCTGCCTCGCTTGAGACACCTTCCATCAAGTCTCCGTCTCCACAGATAACGTAAGTATAGTGGTCAAAGATATTGTAGCCTTCGCGGTTATATTTGGCTGCCAAGAAACGTTCTGCTTGGGCAAAACCAGTAGCAGTTGAGATCCCTTGACCTAGAGGACCTGTCGTAGCATCAATCCCTGCTGTATGACCAAATTCTGGGTGACCAGGTGTTTTTGAACCCCATTGACGGAAGCTCTTGATCTCATCCATACTGACATCTTCAAAGCCAGAGAGGTGAAGAAGGGCATACAGGAGCATTGAACCATGTCCTGCTGAAAGAATAAAACGGTCGCGGTTAATCCAGTTTGGTTGGGATGGATTGATACGAAGTTGTTTTGTAAAGAGGCTATAAGCCATCGGAGCTGCTCCCATAACCACACCTGGGTGACCTGAGTTGGCTTTGTTGATAGCGTCAATACCTAGGAAACGGATTGCATTAACAGATAGATTTGACATAGAATTTCCTTTCTATTTGAGGTGATTATTGGATCACACATTCTATTTTACTATTATATGAAAATTATCCGTATCATGCAACATACGGATAACCTCCAAGGAATATTTTTATATTATAGCAAAGCTTTAAATTGAATGTTGGAGTCTTGTTCAAAACAATCATCAAAACCACGTGGATGATGGTATTCTACTAAGTGTTGATCTTGAGGATAAGTGTATTTACCGCCAACTTCCCAGATAAATGGATGGAAATCGTATTGCAGACGATCTTTTCTCATTTCCCATAATTCTAAGATTTCATTTGTAGAAGCCATAAAGTTAGACCAGATATCATAGTGAACTGGGATAATGACTTTAGCACGTAGATTTTCTGCCATACGAAGAAGATCGATAGAGGTCATTTTATCTTGGATACCTACTGGATTTTCACCATAGTTATTCAAAGCAACATCAATTTTAAAGTCTTTACCATGTTTTGCAAAGTAGTTTGAGAAGTGAGAATCTGCACCATGATATATAGTTCCACCTGGTGTTTCAAAGACATAGTTAACAGCCTTTTGAGCCATTTCTTCATCCGTAACAGCTAGTCCGGCAAGTTCACCGCCTGTCTCATCAGCACCGTTCACTGGTAGAGTAACCAAGCAAGTACGGTCAAATGATTCTACTGCATGAATCTTCATATCTTTTAATTCGATAGTGTCACCTGGTTTAACAACGATGATACGTTCTTTTGGAACACCCCATCCTTCCCAGATTCGTCCACAATGGTAGGGACCGATAAACTTAACATGCTCTAACTTAGGATTGTTGAGAATTGCTGCAGCTGTGTATGGGTCGATATGGTCACTATGAAAGTGTGAAACCAAGTAGTAGTCGAGTTCGTTGATAGCAAATGGATCAATAACCATTGGCTGAACACGCAAGTTTGGTTGCAACTTACGAACACCTGCCATATTTGCCATTTGATGCCCTCGAACCATATCTTTCACTTTTTTAGTTGATTTTCCACGATTTGACCAAAGATCCATAACAACGTTAGCACCACCTGGTGTCTTAATCCAAGTACCACAGTTGCCTAGCCACCACATGGCAAAGTTACCTTCAGGTACGACTTCTTCTTCGATTTCTTCGTTCAACCAGGTTCCCCACTCTGGAAAAGTAGCTAAAATCCATGACTCTCTTGTAATTTCTTTGACGTTTGGCATATGTTGCCTCCTTTGGATATAATTGTTATCTTTGAGATTAGTATACCACCCTTCAAAACACTAAAAAAGACCAAGAAAAACACAGGTTTGTGTTCATCATTGGACTGTCCTTCAAATATCTTCCAAAAAAGCTTGAACTACTATTTCTTGATTTATAAGTGTTTGAACCTCTTCTTGGAACTTACTAGCCAGCTTGCTGTCTACAATATAAGACGAAATAAGACTAGAAAGATTTTCACTGAAACTTTTGCTCTCATTACGAAATATATTGTGTTTAAGATAGTCTAGCATTTTCAAAATATCTTCTGCTTCAAGGATAGGATTAACCCTTAAAACCGGAAATCTGCTATCCAAATCATCATTAGTAGTAATCACTACATCAACTTGTGCAATATCTTCCACACTCTTAAATTGTTCTGTTGTAAATACAGTGCCAATTTGCTCATTTGGAAAATAAAGTTTGCATTGTTTCAGCAAAAGTCTCGAAACCGCAACACCTTCATCACAAACGAGATAAACTTTTTTCATATTTTGTTGAGACGATGGTGTATACTTTAAAAATCCTCCAATATGAATCGTCAAATAGGCAATATCATCGTCTGTTAGCCGAATAAACCACGCTCCTTCTAAAATTTCCGCAGATTTTCTAGTGACTAAAAATAATTCTCCATACTTGGATCGAATTTGTTTTGTTAGAGGATTTTTAGAAAAAATACCATAAGTCTTTCTAAATAACAAGGCTTTACAGTGGATCATCAAATTTCTTAACAAATCATCCTTGTTCTCAATCTCCATTCGGATTTGTGATTCAAAATACCAGATAAATTCTTCTAAAGCAAGTTTTAATTGCCGAAAATCATCACTTTCTGCATGAACATCCAAATCTTTACGATAGGAGAGGAGAAGAACAGCTACAAGAGAAACTTCAAGTTCTGACAAAGAAATTTCAAACTTTTGAAACAACCGTTCTCCTAATTTCTTAGACACCTGATACTCTATTCTTTTTCTTATCAAAGAAAATTCTTTCTCTATATCCTGATGTCTTTCTTGATACTGTTCAACATTATGACAGCTTAACAGCAAATAAGGTAAAACCTGCAACATAAAAGTTACTTCATGATGGTTTATTTTCTTCCCTAAATCTTGTTCAACTAAAGGAACCTGTTCCTTAAAAAATTGGTTCATTTCAACAGAAAGCAAACACTCATCATCTAACCTCTCTTTCATCTTATCTTCTAAAATAGATACAAAAGTGGCATTCTCTTCCATAAAAATATGATATAGAAGCGATTGAAGATACTGAATTTTATTAAGAGGGTGGGCATGAAGGTGGTATCCCTGTGACTTGCTCACTTGCAAGGTCACCTGATATTGTTCCAAAGTTAGTTGATAACGAATACTATTCAAATCATTGAGAACAGTATTCCTAGATACCTCTGTTAACTCCATCAATTTTTCAATCGTAATACGTTCTTTAGAAATACCTATCCATAGTAACATTATCATCATACGTTCATGCGCACTCATGATATAATCGTACGAATCTACTTCCGATAATAGTTCACAACAAGCATCTCTCTGCTCTTCCGTTAAGTGAATACCAATTCGTGGAATACTAATGATGTGAAGCGCCTCGTCATCCAGAGCAGCATTGATTTTGTCAATGTGATAATAAATTTTCCTTCTTGACTCTTTCAAATCTTTCGAAATCGCCATAATCGTTTTGGACGTTTCTTGATCCATCAAATATTGAAGCAAATCACAACTTGCCTTATCCAGTACCATATTTCATACTCCTCTATCAATCAACTGCCTTGAAAACAACTTTATAATAGTATCACATTAACCAACGCATTTCAATTATCAATAGTAGTCTCTTAATAACGAATACTTACAATTACAAAAGCGAGGCTTGGATCGAAAGGTCCTAGCCTCTTTTCAATTCATTTTCTTATTTCTTTTGACCGTAATAAGCATTTGGTCCATGTTTACGTTGGTAGTGCTTTTCTAGGATGTACTGGGGAGCAGGTTCAACCCTTGGATTGATTTGCTCTGTGAAGCGATTCATCTTAGATACTTCCTCTAGTACAACAGAGTGATAGACAGCATTCTCTGGGTTTTTGCCCCAAGTGAATGGACCGTGATTTCGTACGACAATCCCTGGTACTTCAACTGGGTTAAGTCCGCGACGTTCAAACTCTTCTACGATAACCAGGCCGGTATCCTTTTCATAGGCCACTTCTACTTCGTTCTTGGTCAAACTACGGGCGCAAGGGATTGAACCGTAGAAATAATCTGCGTGGGTTGTTCCGTAGAAAGGAATATCGCGTCCAGCTTGAGCCCAACCAACTGCTTCTGTCGAATGGGTGTGGACCACACTACCAATTTCTGACCAAGCCTTATATAACTGCACATGAGTTGGAAGATCAGAAGATGGTCTTAAATCCCCTTCTAGGACCTCACCATCTAGATCAGTCACTACCATGTTTTCAGGTGTCAATTCGTCATAATCTACGCCTGATGGTTTGATAACAATGACACCTAGTTCGCGATTGACTTCAGATACATTACCCCAGGTAAATTTGACAAGTCCATGTTTCGGTAATGATTGATTGGCATCACAGACTCGTTTACGCATAGCATTGATTACTTGATTCATCTTACATCAAACCTGCTTTCTTAATTAGTGGGTAGAGAAAAGCTTGGGCCTCTTGAATAGCTGCGCGTGTTTCTTCTACAGTTTCATAATTTTCAGACCACATTTCGATTAGGAAAGGACCATTATAATTGGTTTGCTTTAAAATATCGAAAGCTTCTTCCCATTTGACACAACCTTGCCCAAAAGGTACATCTCGGAACTGACCCTTTGAATTTTCTGTCACTGCATAAGTATCCTTGAGATGGAGAGCTGCGATGGCATGATGGCCAAGATAAAATTCACTGTAGACATCATTATGCCATGCAGACACATTCCCAATATCTGGATAGACAAAGAGGTAGGGGGAGTCAATCTCTTTCTCTACAGACAAATATTTTTCGATGCTATTAATGAAAGAATCATCCATAATTTCAATAGCAAGTACCACCTGAGCTTCTTCAGCCCAGTCACAGGCTTTTCTCAAATTTTTGATAAAACGTTGGCGTGTCTGGGGTGACTTTTCCTCATAGTAAACGTCGTAACCAGCTAATTGAATCGTACGAACTCCCAAATCTTGGGCTAATTCGATACATTTTTTCATGAGTTCTAGAGATTTTTCCTCTAGAACTGGATCATTTGATCCCAATGGGTAGCGACGATGGCCTGAAAAACAGATAGAAGGAATACGAACACCAGTTTCATAGATTGCTTTGACAACTTCCAAGCGTTCTTCCTTACTCCAGTCAAGTCTTGCTAAACGCTCATCACGTTCGTCAATAGACATCTCGACAAAATCAAAGCCTAACTTCTTTGCAAAATTTAAACGTTCTAGCCAAGTAAAGTGTATCGGGGTTGCCTTTTCATAAATTCCAATTGGACGTACCATAGTTTACCCCCAAATTCGTTTGATTTCATCCTTGAAGGCACGCGCTGCTCCTGCTGGATCCACAGCCTCTGTAATTCCACGACCTGCGATAAAGGTAAAGACATCAACACCTTCAAAGAGTTTGAGAGTATCTACATCTAGACCACCTGTTACAGATACACGGAAGCCCATGTCAATGAGTTTTTTAACCTTATTAAGGTCTTTTTCACCCCAAGTTTCACCAGCAAGAAGAGCATCACGAGATTGGTGATAAATAGCTTGTGAGATACCTGCATCTAGCCAAAGCTGAGCTTGTTCAAAAGTCCAATCGCCATAAAGCTCGATCTGGATTTCGCCTCGTTCTCCTCGTTCAGTCTTGATAGCCTTTAGAGCTGCTTCCATAGTAGGGATGGTTGCACAACAGATACAAGTCATCCAGTCTGCTCCACGAACCGCATTATTTTTAGCAACTGTTCCACCAGCATCAGCACATTTTGTGTCTGCCACAATAATCTTATCCGGGAAAAGGCTACGCAAGACTTCAACCAGTTCACTTCCAACTTGAAGCAAGCAAACAGTTCCAGCTTCGATAATATCTACTTCCTGACCAACAGAAACAGCTGCTTTAATCGCTCCTTGCAAGTCTGAATGATCTAATGCAACTTGTAAATTAGGTATTCTTTTTGTCATTTCTTTATTCCTCTTTCTAACTTTCCAAATCCAATCCTTCGAGATAAGGGCTATCCTTAGATTCTTCAATCATAGCCAAGACATCTTCTTTAGTCTGGCAAGCCTGTAAACGTGCAATAGAATCTTCTAATTCAAACAGGGCAATGATTTGTGGAATTGCTACACTTGTGTGAATTTTTGAGCTTGTTGCTGCTAGTGCCAACAAAACAGATACCTCTTTCCCATCTGAAAATACAACAGGATTTTGTAAGGTAATCAATGAAAAGGCATCACTTTGCACACCCGCTTCAGGTCTAGCGTGGGGCATAGCCATACCTGGCATCAAGATATAGTAAGGGCCATACTCTTCAGTCGATTCAATGATAGCATCGTAATACTCTGGCAAAATTGCCCCACTTTCAATCAAGGGATCTACTGCTACCTTGACTGCTTCTTTCCAATCGTGAGCCTCTAAACCTAGTCGGATCGAGTCATTGTCAATTAAAGCTTGTTTTAAATTCATATCTGCCTCCTTTATTTAAAGAGGGAGAAGGACAGAAACGATAACTCTCAGTTTCTGTCCAACCCCCTCCAACCTTTTACTGTAGTGCTTGACTGAGTTTTTCAGTGATTTCTTTATCATCCATCAAGTTGTCAAGCCCAATTAACTTCCCATTAGTTCGCCCTTCCAATTCTTGAATCAAATGAAGAGAAGCGATTACGATGTCATATCCTGCTGCTAAACCTTTAGCTTCACCGACACTGCATGAATTGACTGTAAAATCTGTTTGATTAAGCTTACGGAGAGCATTTTCGACCTTCATCTTGATAACCATTGATGAACCCATTCCATTTCCGCACGCTGCTAATACTTTAACCATTTTATTTCTCCTTTTTCTAGATACTAAGCTTCTTCTTGAACTTCACCGTTGTAATATTTCTCTTTATCTTTTGCTTTGGCAAATTGAAGTTGAGGAATAACAAGCAAGAAGAGACACACAAGTACATAACCAACAATACCAAGGTATTTGAAGATATATCCAAATCCAAGCCATGGGAATTCAAAGTCGATATTTCCATGGTAACCACCATAAGATGCTAAATCAAGAAGAGCTACACAGAGAGCTCCTAAAGCAACTTGGAGAACACCTGAGATGAATGATAGGATAACAGCCGCTTTCCATCCGCCGCGTTTATCAGCGTAGACCGCAATGGCTGCATTGTCAAAGAACACTGGTACAAATCCTGTAATAATAAGAATCGGATTTTTAAAGACGATGAGCAAGACAATTGTGATCAATTGACCAATCAAACCAAAGGCAAATCCTGACAAGACAGCGTTTGGAGAACCAAATCCATAAGAAGCTGCAACGTCCACCGCTGGGAATGAACCTGGCAACAATTTGTTTGAAATACCTTGGAAGGCGTTTGTCAACTCAGATACGAACATGCGGACACCTTGCATCAAAACGAACAAGTAAACTGAGAAGGTAAAGGCTGTTTGGATAATGTACATAAAGAAATCTTGTTTAGCAGGATTGAATAGAGTTCCTGAAGTGATGACTTCTTTATTAGACATAATGTCTGGACCCAAGATTAAAAGAATGGCTCCGAAGAATACGAGCATCAAGGTAGCAGATGCAACAACTGTATCGTGGAAGATTGAGAGGAACTTAGGTAATTTAAGATTGTCTAAACTTTCTTCTTTCTTACCAAAGCGTCCTGCTATTTTATCTACAAACCAGATTGCAAATTGTTGTTGATGACCAATCGCAAACCCACCACCACCAGTCAAGCGTTGAGTTGCTTCAACAGTCATATTTGAACTAACTGCCCAGTAAAGTCCACAGATGATACCGATTGCCGCTGTACCATAAGCATTGCGCAATTGTGGAACTAAGAATAGAACCATAAGAGATACGGTTGCAGCTTGTTGTACCATGATGTGCCCAGTAATAAAGAGGGTTCTTACCTTCGTAATCTTGCGAAGAGCTACAAGCAAGATATTTATTCCGAAACCAATCAATAGAGCTGTAGTTGCAGTTCCAACAAAATCTGGAAACTCTGCTGCAATTTTGTTGTTTGCTGCAGCAAGTCCAAAGTAAGGGTCGATAACCGCTGCACCAATTTGGAATTTGTAGTTAAGGGCTGCTAAGATCGGACGGAAGGTTGTAACCAAACCACCCGCACCCACGTTGAGCAACATATACCCTACTGTTGCTTTAACAAACCCTGAGAAAACGTCATGGGCAGGTTTTTTCAAAAGTGCGTATCCTATCAACACCAATAAACCTACAAAAAATGCGGGATTCTGCAAAATATTGCTAGAAAACCAATTTAGAACACTTGAAATGACTTCCATAATTGTTCTCCTTTTGAATTGTTTTTGTAGGTTTATTATATAATTTGAAAGCGTAAACAAAAAGACCAAGAATTACACAGCGGACTGTTCACTCTTGGACTGTATGATTTATGATATTTTAATGATTAGCTTAGTTTCTCGTAGCTAGATAAAATGGAAGAATTTTATCATAAGATTTCAGTATGGCTTCTACGATTTCTTCTTCAGATGAATTCTCTGTTATAGGGACATCTGCTTTAACTAACACTTTACGGACTTCCTGACTTCTCACCTTCTCGCGTAAACTACGACGATTTTCTTCATTAGCGTCCAGCTTATGACTTGCCCCATCTGAGTAGGCTAGATAATAAATTCCTTCTACCACTGGAACTTCTAATACCTTGGCTTGTTGCTCTAAGGTTTGCTCATCTTTCTTGCGCTCTATGAAACTGACTTCCAAAGAAATTCCAAAGTCAGCAGATGTCCCATACAAACGAAGAGCCATCATAGGTTCTGTCACTTTCCCCTCACTCTGTAGATAAACCCAAAAGTGTGGTCTCAAACGTTGCGCCTGATTCATCCACTGGCTAGTCTGTTGGAGTTGCCATTCTGGATGACTGGTTTGAAATGCTTTAGCCAATTCTGTAAAAGCCTTTCGAGCCTCTTGGCCTTTATGGCGCAATTCCAGCATTTTCTCTCGCTCTTCTCCCGCCTTATCTGGATTACGGTACTGCAAACTTGCAAAGTCTAGATAGTCTCTTATCTTATTCAACATCCATTTAATCTCCTATAACTAGCAAAAAATCAGGATAGACCTGATTTTACTTATTCTGTATCTACAACGACATAGCGATTTGGCTCATCACCCTCAGAGTAACTCGTAACGCCATCCATACGTGAAATAATACGATGGATAATCTTGCGCTCACTATTCGACATTGGATCTGTTTGATGACTACGTCCTTCTTCTAAAACACGAGTCGCCAATTTTTGAGCATAGGTTTGCAAGACTTCTGCACGGTGTTCAACATAATCATTGACATTAATAGTGATATAGAAGGTTCTTGAATAGCGGTTATAAAGATAATTTTGAGCCAATAGTTGCAAGGCCTTCAAAACTTTACCATGGTAACCGATAATACGCCCTGGTTCGTTGGTGTCAATTTGTAGATTGATGCTACGACGGTTATAATCATTTGAAAGTGTGGCTTCAACATCCATGTCATCAATAATTGTTTGAACATAAGTCGTTACTTCCGTAGCTACTTGTTCAATATCGAAGCTCGGTTCAACCTTCAAGCCCAAGTCTTCTAGTTCTTGGCTTTCAGTTTGCTCAACTTGGCTTTCAATATTAAGAGTTTCTACTTCTTCTTCGATATCAGCTTCTTCAAGTTGTAATTCATTTAAAATCTCAATGTGCCCAGTTTCTTCTAAGATAGTGCTGGCATGTCTTTCATTTTTCAAAATCTCAGCCTTAACTTCATCAGAAATTTCTTGACCTTCTTCTTCAATCTTTTTAATTGCTTCTACAACATATCCCAAATCAACTGTCGCTTCACTGACCGTTTTAACTGGTTCATTTTGTTCATTAATTTCTTTAGGAACTCCCTTTACAGCTTGTTGGTTGGCTTTTACAACTGTCGTTTCACTAATAGCATCAATATCCACTTGGGCTGGTTTTTTACCAAATAAACCGAGAAATCCTTTTTTCTCACGAGAAATGACTTTGATATGAGCCTTCATTCTTGGAATATCTAATTCTTTCAATCCTGTCTGGATTGCTTCTTCAACAGTTGAACCTGTAAATACTACCATTACCAGATTCCTCCTTATTATTTCGTTTTCTGAGCCTTTTTCTTGGCTTTTCTTTTTCTATTTTCCAAATTTTTTTGTGCCTGTACTACGGCCTCGCGCTCTGCGATAATCTTGAATGGATTGTTCAAGAAATAGGTTTGCAAGACTTGATAAGCATTGGACACTGCCCAGTAGAGAGCGACTCCGCTCGGAGCATAAACCCCAAAGATAAAGATCAAGACTGGAATCCCATACATCATCGCAGTCGTAGCTCCGTTACGCTCAGACAAGGCTTTATTGGATAACCAAGTACTTAAAAAGGTGAATACTGCTGCTAAAATCGGAAGCACGAATGTTGTATCCACATCACCAAGATTAATCCATAAGAAATGACCTGTCTTCAAAAAGTCAACTCTTGATAGAGCTTGAAACAAGGCCAAGATAAGTGGCATCTGAATCAAAATCGGCCAAAGAGAATCTGACTGTCTGACACCCATTTCTTTAAAGACTTTACGCATTTCCTGCTCTAGCTTGGTTCTGCTTTCCATATCTCGACCCGGATATTGTTCTCGAAGCGCCTTAATGCGTGGTTGAGCTTCCTGCATTTTTCTAGAAGCCACCATTTGCACTTGAAAGACTGGCAAGAGCACTGTACGAATCAAGATTGTAAAGAGAATAATTCCCACTCCGATACTAATATCAAACGATAAAAAGCGAATGACCTCTGCAAAGAAGTAAACCAATTTACTCCAAAAATCAGTCGAATCTGCCGTAATATCGCTAGTTGTCCCATTAGTTGCACAGGCTGTCATGATAAATAGAGATAGACCTAGCAAACTAGTCAACTGTAATTTCTTTTTCACTCCCATTTCCTTCCTGGTAGATCTTTGATAATTTTAATACGTGGAGTAGATTTTTCTCCATCTCTGCGTATCCCAAGGTTTCAACCCCTTTTCGAGCAATGACAACAAAGTCGACATCTTCTACCAGACTCCCTTTTGCATTCTGGATAATATGACGAATCCGTCGCTTGATTTGATTTCTAGTAACTGCATTCCCCAGCTTTTTGCTAACTGATAGACCTACTCGAAAATGGTTTTTCTGGTTTTCTAATTGGTAGACAACAAATTTGCGATTAGCAAAACTTGTTCCTTCCTTGAAAATCGCCTTAAAATCTTTCTCTCTTTTTACACGAAAGTTTTTCTTCAAAACTCAACTCCATCTATTAAATTACTACTATTATACCATATTTTTCAAAAAAGCCAATCATAGCAAGGTTTTGGACAATTTCATCAGAAAAAGAAGCTGGAAAAATCACTTTTCCAACTCCTTGTACGGAATATTTTTTCTGATTTTAGTTATTTTTTCAAACGTTCAACATCACGGGCAATAATTAATTCTTCATCTGTTGGAATAACCAAGACACGGATTTTCGCTGCATCTGTTGAGATGTCTCCTGTCACACCAAAGACGTTCTTTTCTGGGTCAACATCACAGCCAAACCAAGAGATACCTGAGATAACATCTTCACGTACAGCAGCTGCATTTTCTCCGATACCTGCTGTGAAGATAATAGCATCTGCTCCATTTAGGACCGCAAGGTATTGACCGATATGCTTTTGGATACGATCAACATACATTTCATAGGCTAAAGTAGCATCATGATCCCCTTCTTCCATAGCAGCAATTACATCACGCATATCACTAGATTTACCTGAAACACCCATAAGTCCTGATTCACGATTAAGGACGCGACTAATATCTTCAGGCGTGTTAAAGTCCTCTGTATATTGCATTAAATAAGGAATGATGGCTGGGTCAATATCTCCTGTGCGAGTTCCCATCATCACACCGCCAAGTGGAGTGAAGCCCATTGAAGTATCGACAGATTGACCACCCTTAACTGCTGTAATAGAAGCACCATTACCGATGTGGCAAGTAATTAACTTCAAGTCTTCTAATGGACGTCCCAAGAGTTTTGCAGCTTCTCCTGCTACAAACTGGTGGCTTGTACCGTGGGCACCGTATTTACGAACCTTGTTTTCTGTGTAGTATTTTGTTGGTAGAGGGTAGCGGTAAGCTTTCTCTGGCATACTTGTGTGGAATGAAGTATCAAACACAACTACACTGGTAATATCTGGCAACAATTCCTTAAAGGCACGAACACCTGCTGCATTGGCTGGATTGTGGAGAGGAGCTAACAAACTCAACTCTTCAACTTTTTCTAATACATCACCTTCAACAACTGTTGATTCTTTGAAATATTCTCCACCTGCCACAACACGGTGGCCAACACCTGTAATCTCATCGTAAGCCTTGATAATATCGAAACGAATCAAGTCATCCAATAAGATTTTAACAGCTTGTGTGTGATTTTCGATATCCAAAATTTGTTGTTCAGAACGGCCATCAAATTTTACAGTTGAAATTGAATCTTTCAAACCGATACGTTCAATCAAACCTTTCGCTAACACCTTTTCTTCTGGCATTAAGTATAATTGCCATTTCAAACTTGAACTTCCTGCATTGATTGCAATTGTTTTTGTCATAACAAGACTCCTCTTTTAAGCGTTTTCATCTATTATAACAAAATCTATTTTATATTTCAGTACCTTGAGTCCATTTTTGAAAATTTTCTTTAAATTTCATTAAAACAATTGCATCTTGCAAGCTAGAAAGTGGATAAACAAAGGGTTCTACTGTAATATCAGTTTTCTTTTGTAAGATAAAAATCGTCTTAGATTGTTTAGCACTGGCAAAAAGATTTTCAGGCAAACTAATCATGGCAACTAGATTCGCCTCCTCTTTCAACCACCCTTTCAATAAATCACTTTGAGGACTGGTCAACAAATCACTCGGAGCTAGAAAAATAGCGTAGCCATCTGATTTGAGGTACTTAATCCCTTGTTCCATGAGCAAGTGATGGGCGTAGGTATGTTCTTGACTAGAAGCAACTTGATGACGCGCTGCAACGGCATCATCAGGATAATAGCCAACAGGCAAGTCGCTGATGACCACATCGCTTTCTTTGAGCATTTGTGGACGAACGGCATCTCCTTGGACAAAGCCAGCCTGCAAACCAATCACATCTGCCATACTAGCTGCCAAATCAATCAGCAAATCATCCACTTCCATTCCCAAGTAATCCACTTTTTTATCAAGCGAGGTCAAGAAAGTAGCGCCCAAAATTCCCATTCCAGAACCCATTTCGAGGATAGAAATTTCCTCCTCTTTAAACAGCTCTTCCACGATAAACACCAAAAGTAAAGCAATGGCGTCCGGCGTAAACTGGTGATTGGCCTGTAAAGGCTCCGTTTGCCCTGCCTTCATCAAGAGAAATTGGTAGGTCTTGAGCCATTCTTCCTTGCGAAGCGCTAAACGCTTAAGGGCCTGATTATTCTCCTTGACCTGATTTAGCTCAGTCTCACCATCCAGATAGATGCTGTTTTGCTCCACCAAGGCGTCATAAAAGTTGGTCGCCAAATCACTTTGGATAATTTGGACATTCTCTAGTAAATACGTATAAGCTTGTTCAATTTTTTCAAAATCCATATTCCTATCTTATCAAATTTCCCTTCTTTTTTCCATCCTTATAGAAAAATCACTCCCTGACTAGGCGAGTGATTTTTGGGCTACTGTTAAAAAGAGTTCTGAGTAATTTCCTTGAAACAGGTCTTCAGCGCTATAGAGAATCTGACTATGCACCGATGAAAAACCATGATCAATTAGCTTGTTTTCCAGTTCACCTAAATCAAATCCATGATGGTTAGCTTCTGTCTTGGTAAAATCGGCAATAAGGAGTCGCCCATCTTCCTTCAAATGCTGATGAAACAGTGAGAGAGCTGCATCCAAATCAGGCATATGATGAAGAACCCGACTAACAACAATGCAATCAAACTCTTGCTTCAAGGGATTTTTCAGTAAATCGTGCTCCAAAAACTGGATATTCTTGATGTCTTGCTGCTCTGCTTTCAAACGAGCCTGCTCCAGCATTTTCTCAGAAATGTCTACAAGAGTGACTGACTTAGCCTGCTTGGCTAGGGGCAAAGCTAATAGACCCGTCCCACCACCAAAATCCAGAATTTCTTTGTCTGATAGAAGATCAAGCTGTTTCTCGACCGCTTGACAAACCAAGTTTGCAAGAAAGATATTTTTAGGGGAATCGAAAGTTTCTGCTTTGTGGTTAAAATCATGTTTCATGCTTTTAGTTTAGCACAAAGTAGCTTGATTAGCTAGGAATTCTCTTTCTTTTCAGGCTTCTTTTCCGATTTTTTCCTCTCTGCTTGATCACTTGAATCAGTCGCTGCCTCTTTCTTTTCATCTGTTTTCTCTTCTTTGATTTTGACTGAAGGAAATAGGAACTCATATTGGCTCTTAGGCGTGTGAACCCTTGTCACCAAGTTTGTTTTCTTATTTTGATAACTCACCTGACCCAGATTAAAGGCCTGTTCTCCACTTTCTTGTTCAGCTTTATCCTTGGTTCGCTTGGCCATGGCAAAAGCGATTAACTTTTCTTTATCCAAAGCATAGTCTTGATAGTGGGCGACTTGTCGGTTCAAGTAAAATTGCAACAAAAGACTAAAGATGGCTGCCATGGTGACTGCATAGAGGAGAACTCCCGCCTTAACTTTTTTCTTTTTCCACACGATAGATGAACTCCCTTTCTAAGCCTTTTTGAAACTGGAAACGAAAACGAACCACTTGATTGTCCTCTGTAATTTGAGCTGATTTGAGTCCATAAACCATAGGTTGATAACCCCGTCCACTGGCATCGGTTTTCCGAAAATCATCTGATTTTGACTTACCTATAGAAATATCCTTGCCATCCTGCTTCACATATATACGATTACCTTCCACTTTTTCGAACTGCGAACGGTCTAATTCTGCCTCCAGCTGATCCACAAACAAGAGCCACTCCTTTTGCTCGCTTTGTTGCTGGTAGCGAACTTCTGAAATGAGGAGCTGACTCATGGCCTGAAATAGGAGTAAACTTCCACTGATGACAATGAGAGCAATCAGGGATTCCAACAAGGTAAAAGCCTTGACCTTATGGCTCTTTGATAGCCAACAACTGTTCTGAACCATGGTAGACCTCCAATCCCTTTTCACTAGAAAACACCTGAATCTCAACTCCGTTGATGTTTACCTGATTTTGACCTGTCTGCAGGGCCATCTTAGCTACACGCAAGACTTCTTCCTTTTGCAAGATTCTTGCTTCTTCCTGCCTATTCTTCTGAATTTGTCCCAAAAGAAGGGTCGCAATGCTGGCAAAGATAGCTAAAGCGACTACTGCTTCCAGTAAAATCACTGCCCTAATTTTTTGTTTCCTTAATGCGTTTAATTTTTCCATTTCCTAAATATAATTGATAACGAATCGCTCCTTTGCTGGTCTGAAATTCAACCTTAGCCAGGGACGAATTACCCCCAGCTCGGTCAAATGTAATACTTTGTCCTGAGGGTGCCTGAATTCCTTTAGGAACTGTCAACTTTTGACTGCCATTACTGATCGTCTGCCCATCTAAGTTTAGACTAGTCTTTTGCTGACTGGCTACACTGCGTTTTTGGGTTTCCCGATAGAGTTCTTCAAACTCCATAAAGAAAATCTGCTCCTCTACCGCCGCAAAAGTGGACTGAACAGAACCAGATAAACCCAAGGCAATGATACTCACAAGTCCCAAAACCAAGAGACTTTCAAGCATGGTAAAGGCCTTAATCCGCGACCGTTTGAGTCTTATTTTGTTTTGCATGATATTCTTTATAAGCTTTAGCTTGCTCTTCTGTGATGCGTTCATCTGCTTGTAATTTGCTTAGAGTAGCCTCTTCATTTTTATTCAAACTATAAAGCTCTGCCTGGCTTTCCACCACCTTAACAACAGCAGCTTTTCCTTTGTCATTGACTGCCTCTTTTTGCTTGGTCAGATTAGGCACAAAGAGCAAGAGAAGCACACTGATGATTAAAAGGACCACCAACATCTCTACCAGTGTGAAAGCTTTAACCTTAGCTTTTTTCAAGAACGTCATCATTTTTTTCATTTTAAAAATTTACCTCCATATTTTGATACATGGGCATCAGCATTGCCGCATAAAGTAAAACGATAATCAGAGCCACAAAGATAAAGACCAGTGGCTGCACCAGATTCATGGTGCGGTTGACTCGGGTAAAAAAGGCTTCCCAAGTTTTTTCAGCATAGATTTCCAACTCACTACCCAGCTTGGACTTGACTTCCCCATACTCAATAATGAGACTCAACTCCTTTTTAAAGAAAGGATAGGTTGCTATGGTTTGAGAAAATTCCCGACCATTTTGTAGGGCTTGAGCTAGGTCTTGACCGATTTCTTTAAAGAGTTGGGAACCTTGTTCCTGCATCATTTGAAAAATCTGCGTTAGTTCCATCCCTTGAGAAATCATATTCCCCCATTCACGCGCATAATAGGCTGTCAGATAGGTCTGCACAAAAATTCCAAAGAAGGGAATGCGTGCCAAGATAGAAAAGACGCGCATCTTCGAACTTCTTTTATAAAAAGTGAGTGCTAAAAGGACATCTACTGAAACAAAGCCTACCATTCCTAGAAAAATTTGTGGCAGATTGCCAATAATTTGGGTGGCGATATTACTACTATCCAGTTGTGGTAGTAGGTAGTTACGCAGTCCCAGCATAATTAAGAGAAGAAAACCCAGCAAAATCAAGGGATAGGTCGCTACTTCAATTAATTTTTTCTTGACCTTGGCCAGATTGTCCAGATATTCTTCTATCTTTCCCAAACTCAGGTGAAGATTCCCATGGACTTCAGCTAGAGATAACTGGGTGACAATAGCACTTGAAAATCCCAAACTTTCCATCATTTCTGAAAATGATTTCCCCTGAGACAAGCCCGTGCGCATCTGGGTCACACACTGCTTTTCCAACAAAGCACTCCTATCTAAAAAGGAGATAGTCTCCACCAGATGAAAACCGCTGGAAAAGAGATTGTTAAACAAGGTGATGATATTTTTTTGCTTAGCTGTAGCTAATTTTTTCCGTCTCAGCCTGAAGACTTGTGATATGTCCATCTTTAAGAAGCTGGTCAATCTGTTCATTCCAGCTAATTGGCTGGTGTTCTTGATAGTCTTTGTTTGCAAAGTCAACGATTCCTCCTCCCCCAATCAATCTCTGGTAGCAGACTCCTTGCAGAACGACTGCCAATTCCTCTTCACTCACGCCCAACTCCAGCAAGCGTTCATAAACACCTCGGATACTCTTGGCATGAATGGTTGAAAAGACTGTCGCCCCTGTCAGACTGGCTCTGACCACTGCACGTGCCGTCTCACTGTCACGAATTTCTCCGATAATCAAGAGATCTGGTCGATGACGCAAAGAAAGTTTGATTAGATTTTCATAGGTCAACCCGATTGCTTCGTTCAACTGCAACTGAAGCATGTCGTCCTGCTTGATTTCGACAGGATCTTCAATGGACATGACTTGTTGTCCTTTAAAAAGAGACTTGGCCAATTCATGCATCAAAGTCGTCTTGCCACTTCCGACTGGACCAGCAAAAAGATAGAGTCCTCGTTGCCTGTACTGCTTGCCCAGTTCTTCAATATCCTGAAACCAAAAATGCAACTCCTGCTCCTCATCGTGCAACAAGCGAATAACTAAACTTTCATGACCTCGATAATCGCCTACTGTAGATAAACGTAGGGACGTCGTCTTCTGGTCATATTCATAATCACAGGAACCTAGCTGACTACGTCGCTTTTCTCCCACATTCATACCCGCCACAAACTTAAAGTGGCTGATGACGGACGCAAACTTTTCAAAATCATAACAACCGATTTTACAACGCTCGTCTCCTATCCTCATATGAAGCTCATAGGCGTCTAACTTAGGGACAAAATAAATATCCTGCGCCCCTTTTTTCCGGGCCGAACGAATGATTTCTTGTGCAATTTCTTGAACCATACTTACCTCCTCACCTATACTATTCGCAAAGATTTGGGAAAATAAAAAAAAGCAACTCCAAAAAGTTACTTTTTCTCTATTTTAATTTCATTCGGCAAGAACGGTGCCTTTCCTGACCAGTTTGTTTTTCATAGCCCGGACGTAATTTTTCATCTGGGATAACCTGCTCATCCTGCAAAAGAGCCAAAGAATGATATTGTTGTAAATACTCATCACATTCATCACACCAGCGTTGGTCTTCCGGATCCCAGAAAATGGTCATCAAGTCACTTCTACTTTTATAAAGAGGAGACTCTTGTTCCAATCTAAACCAGCAAGTCTTGTAGTATTTGAGAGCATCATAATACTGGTCAAATTTCTTACTTGCTACAATATCTTCTTCCCAACCTTCTAAGAACCACCACGGTTCAAAATCTCCGTACATTTCTATAACACGATACATATTCATTCATTCCTTTGTACCGTATATTATAACCAATTCCGCCAAACAAGAAAAGAAATATGCTCATTTCTTATTTATCTAAAGTTGAGCGATAACTTCCTCAGTTGTCAAAACTTGGTTGGCAATGTAGCCGTAGTTTGTCAGTGCAGCTTGGTAGGCTTCTTCACCTGGAGCACCGACAGCATCGTTAACAACAATGACATTGTAGCCTAATTCTATGAGTTCACGCATGTGTGAATCCACGCAGAGATTAGCATTCATACCAGCCAAGATGACGGTGTCGATACCATTTTTGCGGAGTTGAAGGTTAAGGTCGTTGCTTTCTGGGCCAAAGATTTTATGTCCGTTGACAACAATAGTATCTTCATCCAAAAATGGTTTAATCTCTTCAATCATATCTGCTCCAGAGCCTTCTGGAATTGCTGAATATTGACTATCACGCCAAAACATTTCGTTTTCAATCATCATCGTTTCACCAGCAGCTTTAAATTGCCACTTGTGATCGTGTGGATAGAAGTAGTGCGGTGAGATAAAACGCTTGTAGCCACGCTCTTTAGCAAGAGCGAAAAGCTTTGTCAGATTTTCAATAGTATTAACTTTTTCAAGAACGTCTTTAGTTGCTCCGAATCCTTTACCAGTATGTTTTAGGAATTCAACTTGTGGGTCTGTGATAACAAATGCGACATTTTTCTGATTGAACATGAGGTTCCTCCTAATATGATTTGATTAACAGCCAATAGGAATTTAGACTGTTAGTTTGATGATTTTCCAAATGGTAGTTTTAGTTATATACTGACCGTTCGGTACAATTATAATAACATCTAAAATTGAATTTGTAAATCAATTTGCTCAGAACAAAAATTTTAATGATAAAACAGTGGCAAAAGGTGGTGGTTTCAATTGTTTGGTCTCAGACTCTGAATCTGCTATAATAGGAAAAAAGAGAGGTGAGCAGATGAGCGTTAAAGAGCGTATTTTACAAAGTGCTGAGGAATTGATTTATCAGAAGGGTTATGTGGCCACCTCCATCAGTGACATCATGGAGGCAGCTGATGTTGGCAAGGGGCAGCTTTATTATTATTTCACATCTAAGAAGGAAATTGGTTTGACGGTCATTCAAGATATTTTAGCAAATTGGCGAAAAGAGCTTTTTGAAGATATTTTTGAAGCAGACAAGTCTGACAGTGACAAGTTTTCGGATATGATTGACTGGGTTTGTCAATTTCATGAAAGTCAGACGGTCTTTTATGGTTGCCCAATTGGTAATCTGATTGTGGAATTGTCCACAGAAGATGAGAACTTCCGCTGTCCTCTCAATGATTTTATGACCCAATGGACAGAGAAGTTAGCCAGCCTCTTGCAAGACCTGCATGCTGACTGGTCAGAAGAGCGGGCGCAGTTGCAGGCCCGTCAAGTCATCTCCAGTATTCAAGGCAGCATTGTCATTCTCAAAGTCAGCCAAGACATCCAAGTTTTGGAAAATAATATGACGGATTTGAAAAAGAATTATTGTTAATTTTTAGCCGAAGAATTAAAAGTATGTTAATTTATGGATTGTGGTTAGAGGTAAGAATGACAACAGATATTAAAACTGAAATTGGTCATAGAGTAAGACAGGAACGTGAACGTCACAAATTGACGAGAGAAGAGGTCTGTGGACAGAATCTGACTTAATAATCAAACAGCTGATGCGTACTGAGCTTGGGCAATCCTTGCCAACAATTACTAAGTTACAATATTTATCTAAGCGATTAGAAGTTCCGATAGATACTTTTCTTGAAAATAAAGAACTAGCTCTTCCTGAGGAAGAGTTGCTGAGTCTAGACTTGATTGAAAGAATATTAGACTTGATAAGAACAGGGACAGGTAGTTTCGCTGAAGATATTTTTGATGATTATTTTAAGCAAGTTTACACATTCAATGATTTACTATTAATTGATTATTTTGCTATGCAATGTCAAGACTTGATTTATAGAAGAGAGCATTAGATAATTTTCGGATTAAGTTGTTGAAACAGCAATTAGTTAGTGATGAAATGTATAATGTAGAGCTACTATCAGTTCTTTGTGCCATAGCGGGTGTTTATGTTGTTCATAATGACTATAAGCATATGATATCTCTAGTAAAAAAGATGAATGAAATTTTATCAGTAACAATGTTGCAAGTCTATAAACCTGGAATTTCAGTATTTGAAGCTAAGTGCTATCTTTATTTTGAAAATGATAAAAATAAAGCAAAGGAACTTTATCACTCAGCAACTATACTAGCTGAACAATTTGATGATAAAGTATTTGATAAAAAATCCAGCCATCTGATGGATGACTGAATTTGATTTTCGAAGAGTATAAAATCTTTTTACTATCTAGGCTTCTGAGATATCGTTTTCGATAATGACCTTAATGGCATGGTGGTCTGCTGCCTTGCTGAAGACTTCATAGGCTTTTTCAATTTCACTTAATTTGAAATAATGAGTTACCAATTTTTCTGGTTCAATCTTATGACTTTCAAGTGCTTTCAACAATTGTGGAGTTGTATTTGTAGATACCAAACCAGTTGTTACATTGATGTTGCGAATCCAAAGTTTATCTAAATCGAATTCAACTGGTTTACCATGCACTCCACAGTTGGCAACTGTTCCGTCTACACCGATAATCTTTTGACAGAAGTCAAATGTTGCAGGAATACCAACAGCTTCGATAGCAACATCTACACCACGACCATCTGTCAAATCATAAATTTCCTTAATGGCTTTTTCAGGGTCTGAAGAATTAACCTTATGAGTCGCACCGAATGATAAAGCAGTTTCCAAGCGATGATCATCTAGGTCCACCATAATCAATTTAGCTGGTGAGTAGAATTAATCTGCCACAGTATATTAAATCTAGAATAGTGCGTTATAAGTGCTAAAATGTTTCTATAAATTAATTTAACTTTCCTAATCGATTTGTTCAGATTTTATTTCATGTCACTATAAAAGAGAAGCCAATCCAACTGGTCCTGAATCAATAATGGATACGCTGCAAGCAGGTTCTACTTTTCCTTTATAGTAAAATTGTAATCTTTTTCATTTGTTTGTTCAAGTTTTTGTGATTTTTTTAATTTTTTTATTTACTGGTAAATCAATATAGATAAAAAAGCAGAAGCTAGTCTCTAACTTCTGCTTTCTCTCTTATGCTTGATATCGTTTTACACCATCTAGGTAGGTTGCTACCAATTCCAAATCTTTATCTAGTACGATAAAGTCTGCGTCGTAGCCTTCACGGATTTGGCCACAGACATCATCAATGTGAACAGATTTTGCTGGGTTGAGGCTGGCCATCATGACTGCTTCATGTGGATTTGCAATACCCCATTCGACCACATTCTTCAAACCGTCCTTGAGTTTGAGGATAGAACCTGCCAAATTGCCTGTAGATTTAAGGCGAGCAGTTCCATTGGCAACCACTACTGGGAATTCTCCCAACATGTAGTCACCATCTTCCAAGCCACCAGCTGTCATACAGTCTGTGATAAGGGCAATATTTTCAGTTCCCTTTTGTTTGATAAGAATTTCGCAGGCCTTTGGATCTACGTGATGACCGTCACAGATCAACTCTGCATAGGTATGTGGCAATTGATACATAGCTCCAACCATCCCTAGTTCACGGTGAGTCAAACCACGCATTCCATTGTAGGCATGTACCCAAACGCTCGCCCCAGCATCAACTGCCTTTTTAGCTTCATCAAATGTTGCATCTGAGTGACCAAGGGAAACCGTCACACCTTCGCCCGTAACTGTACGAACAAAGTCTTCTACACCTTCACGTTCTGGCGCAAGGGCAATTTTATTCAGCAAGCCATTAGCTGCTTTTTGCCAAGCACGAAACTCATCCATACGAGGATCTTTCATGTAGGCAGGATTTTGAGCTCCCTTGTATTTCTCTGTGAAATAAGGCCCTTCAAAATAAATTCCACGAATTTTCGCTCCACTTGCTTCTTGGTAACGAGCACCAATATTTTCTGTTACTGCAAGTAATTGTTCATAAGAGGAAGTCAAGGTTGTTGGTAAGAAGCTGGTCACTCCCATACTGAGGAGTCCTTCACTCATGGTATGAAGGGTACCTTCGATGTTATTATCCATGACATCCACACCTCCAAATCCATGAATGTGGGTATCCACAAGTCCTGGAGCAATGCTATAACCTGTATAGTCAATAACCTCAGCTCCTTCAGGAATCTGCTCTACATGTTTCCCAAACTTGCCGTCCACAAGTTCCAAGTAACCACCACGGCGAACTCCATGTGGGTAGAAAAACTGATCCGCTTTAATATAATTAGGCATAATGTTAACCTCCTTAAAAGATTGATTCCAAAATTTATTATGTCAATTACATTATAAACCTTTCTTTTTTATTTGTAAATGGTATAGACCTATTTTCTGGAGATATTTTAAAAGAGCTGGATTTTTCCAACTCTTCTCTTTTTAATACAAGTTATTTTGATTTAACTGGTTTATCTTGAGCTGTCTGCAAAGCTGTAGCAATGGTATCTGCATACAATTTTGCTCCTGCTTCGATAGTGCTACTCTCACTTCCAAAATGGACTTGGTCCGTTCCTGCCCAGATTTCTGGATGTTCCTTAGCAACTTGATTCCAATCAGCAACCGTGACATAAGGTGTCTTCTCTGCTAATTCTCTCATATAGGCAGCAGCCTTCTCAACAATTGCTGAAGTCTCTTTTGTCTTATCTCCCTCATAAGGAGTCACTAAAATCATATGATGGCCCTTAGGAAGATTTTTCACGATACTGTCCCAATCGTCCTTGTAATTTTCAGGATTATTTACCCCAGTTGCAATGACCACCATCTTAGGTAAAAATTTATTCTGGCTATTGTTTAGCATGATTTCATTTGCAGTCTTGGTTGTTCTACTAACTTGCGCATTAATCTGTGCTCCAGGAAGGGCTGTCTGCAGAGCTGTATTGGCCCTTAGAGCCACCGAGTCACCAATTAACATAGTGCCATCAGCAATTCCTAAACTATCAGCTTCTGCTCGTTCTGCCATCACCTTGGTCTGGCCAAGATTGGTTGCAGCTTGCTTCAAGCCATTGACAGTTAAATCTGTCTCAAAAGCTCCAACTTGTGGAGCCAACAAGGTCACCGTGCAGACAATGATGGTCAAGATTCCTGTACTTGTTGCAAGAATTGCGTGAATATAAGGCAGGGGACGAAGAGTTTGTAAAACAGGTGTGTTCTTTCCTGCAATCCAAGGTTCCAACACATAAAATGATAGGCTAGCAAAGCCATAAGAACAAATCAAAGTCAGTAACACAGCAAAAAGATTTGATGTCAACTGTGAGAAAATGATATAGAAAGGCCAATGGAAGAGATAAACTGCATAGCTAGTATCCGCTAAAAAGCTGATAATCTTTGGTTCCTGCATATTAGGAGTCTTTTCATGTAAGACACGCGCTGCCAATATCATAGCAAGAGCTGCAAGACTGGCAAGCAAGAAGCCTATAAGATAGGCAAAAAGATAAGTGAATTTGACAAAGAAGGTCAAAATGAGTAAGAAGCTAAAACCTCCTCCAAAAACTAAAAGAGTCTTGCGTAAATCCCAGATTTTATCCAACTGCTTGACGAGGGAAGTCGTCTGACGAACGCCTACAATCGTTGCTAGAATACTTCCCAAAAAGAATGGATAGACATGAGTTAAACTGGAGAAATAAACAGAGGAATAAGAGGTTACTAGAAAACTACCAATAAACATGGAGAAGAAACTAATCAAGAAGGCAGCAGCTGATAAGAGAAAGACCATCCCTCTCAACTGACCATTTGATCTGGACTGCTTAGATAAGAACCAAACTGCCAGTCCCCATAGAATATAGTAGTGAACCTCAACAGCCAAACTCCAGTTATGAACAAATAAATGAGGAATGAACTGAGATTCATAACTCCCACCTATTAACATTTCATAGAAGTTGGTCATAAAACCAAGGACACCAGCAATCTGACCACCAATTCCAGCCACATAATCTTGGCGAACCAAGAAAGTAAAAGGCATGGTTACCAAGACCATCAAAACCACAGGTGGCACAATCCGATAAAAGCGTCTCCTAAAAAATCCAACCAAATCAATCTCATGATTTTTAGAAAATTCTTCGATGAGTAGAGCCGTAATCAGGAAGCCTGAAAACGTGAAAAAGACATCTACCCCGAAAAATCCTCCAGGAAAGATGGTCTGAAAGAAATGATACAAGAGTACCAGGAGTAAACCTGTAATCCTAATCAAGGAAAACCATTTAATGCGCATACGAGTTTATTCTTCCTTTCGTTATACACTTTATTCTATCAAAAAAAGAAGAAAAATCCTAAGAGAAAACTTAGGATTTTTAGCTTATATCAACTCCATTTTAGAAATTACGGCCTGACTTATTATAGCCATATTTTTCAACAAAATACTCACGAAATTCCAAAAGATTGTCATCCATAATGGCTTGTCGCACTTGCTTCATCAGGTTAAGCAAGAAGTAAAGATTGTGGTAGCTAGTCAAGCGGATACCAAAGGTTTCATCAGCCTTGAGCAGGTGACGAAGGTAAGCGCGTGTATAGTTCTTACATGTGTAGCAATCACACTCAGGATCCAGTGGCGTAAAGTCCTCAGCAAACTGAGCATTTTTTACAACCAAACGTCCCTGACTGGTCATACAAGTCCCGTTACGAGCAATTCGAGTCGGCAAGACACAGTCAAACATATCTACACCACGAATCACCCCATCGATCAAGCTATCTGGTGCTCCCACACCCATCAAATAGCGAGGTTTATTTTCAGGAAGCAGTTGGGTTGTAAAGTCCAAAACCGCATTCATCTCTTCGTGGGTTTCTCCCACTGCCAAGCCACCGATAGAGTAGCCTGGGAAATCCATACTGACAAGGTCGTGAGCTGATTGGCGACGCAGGTCTTCAAATCCTGCCCCCTGCACAATCCCAAATAATCCTTGGTCATGTGGACGACGGTGAGCCTTCAAACCACGCTCAGCCCAACGGCTAGTACGCTCGATTGATTTCTTAACGTAGTCATAAGGTTGATAAAACTGTGGACATTCGTCAAAGGACATCATGATGTCTGAGCCCAAATTGTTCTGAATAGAAATTGCTTTTTCTGGCGATAAGAACATCTTAGAACCATTGAGATGGTTTTTAAAGGTTACTCCTTCTTCTGTGATATTACGGCTATCTGCTAGAGAATAAACCTGAAAACCACCACTATCCGTCAAAATTGGCTGGTCCCAATTCATGAACTTGTGGAGACCACCTGCGCGTGCGATGAGTTCATCTCCAGGACGAAGCCAGAGATGATAGGTGTTTGACAGGATGATTCCTGAACCCATCTCCTTTAACTCTTCTGGCGACTGAGTTTTGACAGTAGCTTGAGTCCCAACTGGCATAAACATAGGTGTCGGGAAAGTGCCGTGGGGGGTGATGATTTCGCCCAGACGAGCTCCCGTGTGTTTTTCTTTCTTAATCAAACGATATTTGATTGGTGAATCTGACATTTTTTACCTCCGAAGCTGGGAAAAACAGTCCCAGTTCATACTTTGTGCCCAAGGGCATACTGTATGATTTTATCAAAAAAAGCTGGAACTGTCACGAACTATGGTATAAGAATTTGGTGTTTACAATTGATTTCCGTTGCTTATCGATAGTTGAGTTTTTGCTTATTTTTATTCAAAATCATTTCCATTGATTACCGTCATTTTTTTAAATCGTATTCATCTTCGTATTCATTTTCACACCATGTTTGCCCGTATAGTTGAGAAGGTTGCAATTTAATTCTAATAGTTTACAAAAGGATCAGTGAGTAATTTCACTGTTTTTTTCTACTTTCAGAGAAATAGCTTGGATTTTAAATCCAACCTTTTCAGACCAAACAAAAAAACCGCAAGCATGAGCCTGCGGTAGATACACGTTTTAGGAAAGTTTTCCTTTCATTTTATTTTTTTAATTATTTCGTAGTGATCAAGCCATCAGGCTCAACTGTGAATTCTGGTTTGTCTGCCATTGTTCCGTCTGATTTGAGATAGTACCAACCAGAGCCGTCTGCTGATTTTACAAATGCATTCGATACCATCTCTCCTTTTTGGTAATCAAGATAGTACAAGTGCTCCTTGTACTTGACCCAACCAGTGGCCATCTTACCATCTTCTTTGAAGTAGTACCACTTGTTAGCAATAAACGCCCAGCCTGCGGCCATTGCGCCATTAGGGAGCAAGTAATACCAGTACCCGTCTGAATGCTTGTGCCAAGAATTAGCCTTCATGTAGCCATTGCTATCAAAGTAATACCAGACATTGTTGATCTTCTGCCATTTGTTTGTTGGATAAGAACCATCTGCATTGACATACCACCAACCAGTCGAATTTCTCTTCCAACCTTCTTGATTACCCTCATTATCAAGCATTTCTTGGACAGTCGAGCCAAGGGATTGATAATGCTTGATTTTAGCAATCACATAGTCACGCAGGCTGTCATTGTATCCGCCGTGTAATTCAAGGGAACGAGCAGGGCATGATGTGCTAGAAAATTCATTGTGAAACTTGATATTTGAATAGTTCGGAGTATCACCATAGTAAGTCATGTCTTCGGCCATTTGGCGCAATACCATGTTTTCATTTTCGATAAACTCGGCATCTGTTGAGTTGTACTGCTGACATACTTCGTAGCTAAGAGAGTTCATGTTAGCATCATAGTTCGCAGCGCTCCAGGTACCATTGTAGGTATCTTCAACGCGAGCGATTGCATCACGAGTGATGTAGTAATGAGCAAAACCAAGTTCAGATTGGCCGTTATCGTATCGAGATTGCAACCAATTCACATAGCTTTCAGCACTCATAGAACCCGCATCATTGTGCATGATGTAGTATTTTGGTTTTTCGGTTGGACGAGAACCTGCAATTCCATTGAAAATTGTATTATTAATGATTTCGACCATTTCTATTCCCCTCTCCAAGCATCGTTCATTTCTTTAACCGCTGACTCAACAAATGTATCAAGGTCGCGGTCAGTCATGCTGATGTTGTATTTACTGAGCTCTGCACGAATCTTAGTTCGTGCTTGTTCCAGCTTCTCTTCGCCTTTATAGCCAGTTTCAGAGGCGACTTGCTCAACGGCGTTGACTGCGTTCTTAGCCAAGATTTCGACAATTTTGATGGTTTTCTCTCCACCTTTTTTGACAAGGTAGTCCTTGACTGCTTTAACTGCCACCCCTGCCAAAATGACTAGGATGCTGATGGCTCCATTCGTGATGATTTCACTAATCTGTTGCATTTATATTTTCCTCCACAATTTCCAATGCTAGAAATTTTTCATAAAGTACCTTGATGGCTCCATTGCCACCAAGCTCGACATAACTTTCATAAAGACGAGACAATTCCTCAATCTCATGCTGATTGGTATTGCCTCGTCTAATTGCTTTTTTTAGGTTTTCTTGCAATCGAAAACGCTGTAATCTTTGAAGACCTTTTCCAATAACACTCAATCCTTTGCTATTATCTTTGCCAATGTTCTCAACGTTTGAGACTGTCTTTTCAATAGCGCTAATTTTGTCAGATAAGAGACTGATTTGCTTGTCAGTCTCTTTTGTATTCTGCGTGCTTTTAAAAGAGAAATAGCTAGGAATAATCACGATTAGAATCGGACTCAATTTGTCCAAAAATGCTAGTAATTCCAATCAGACCACTTCCAATCTACTGTGCAGGAACTCGAGTGGTTTCAAGATCATTTTCGTTTTTTGTTCCATCCCATTTCCAAACGGCAAGTAAACCATTTTGAGATGGTCCACCTTCAAGTTGCTTGATAGATTCGCCTTTGTAAGTAAAAACCTGATTTGTCTGAATCAAGACATGCTTGCCTTCGCCATTCAATTCAACGTGTTCAGGATCTTCAATCACAAACATATCACCCGGTTGATAGACCTTGCCTTCCTCAACAAGTGGGAAGAGTTCGACAAGTTCCTTGTAGGTTGTACCGTAGGCGATTTTTTCTCCCATGATAGAATCTTGAGCCATGACACGCACTACTTTGTCGATTTTATTTGCAAGAGCAGAAAGTCTGTCCTGCTCGTTCTTGTTTTGAGCAATCTGTTGCTCAGCTTGTTCAAGCTTATTCTGCGCCTGCACAATTGCAGAGCTTGGGTCCAATTCAGACTTGAGAACATCCAGTACCGCTTGAATCAAGACATCTTCTGATTCATTTGTACGGTCTCCAGGGAATGATCGTGAGTTAGTGCTATAGCGGTTTCCTTCTGATAATTGAATTTCTACCACGGTCTCAACATTGGACCCAGAAATTCTTAAGTACGGTTTTGTTGATAAGTTGTAACCATTGATTGCCATGTCTATTCTCCTTTGTCGGCTGGTTTAGTTTGTTCATCAAGCAGAGCTTCCAGCTCATCCACTCGTGCTTGAAGTCTTTGATTTTCAGCCAATTGTTCTTCCAGCTGAATGCTCAAGAGATTATTTGCAACCATTGTACCGTTTGATGTATCGGATAAGTCGTTGATTGTCATCCGAAGTGCGCGGTTAAGCTGTTCTGTATTCATTTTCTAAGTTCTCCAATCTGTGTGTAAGTTTTTGATTTTCAAGAGCAAGCTCCTGAATTGCTTTAAGTGCGATATTGGTCAATCTGAGATTATCCAAGTTCAGCGTGTCGCCGTTTTCGTAAACAAGTGTAGGATCCACTGCTTGAACCTCTTGAGCGATCAATCCAATCTTCGTGTGTGCTTGTTGTGGTCTATCCTCTTGCTTTCTCCAATCGTATTCCTTGAATCGGAATTGCTGGATATAATCAAGAGCCTTGTGCTCGCAAGCAACAATATTGTCCTTCAGACGTCTGTCTGAGAAATGCTGATTGACTACTGACCATAGGCTGTATGCTGTGCCATTGTAACTATAGTAGATATCATTCCCTGATCCACCAAAGCTCAAAGATACATTGTCTGAGTTCCAGAGTCCAATAGTACCTGTTGTTTTACCATTGACACTGCCTTTCCCTGTCTTTAACCAGCCAATCCCCTTCGCATTGATGTAGCCTTCAACCGTTAAAAGAAAATCATCACTTGTTTCTGCAGTCCCACCTACTGTAAAATCTGCATCTTTGTAGATAAAAAGACCGTAAGGGACATTTTCTCCACGACCGTAAGAGCCGATAAATTGAACTCCCAAGCCATCTTTGGCATTAACAGTACGAGGCACATTAATTTGAATACCTCCGTTCACCGTATCAAAAGAACCGTATGTCCCTAACTGAATTTGAGTGTGACCAATTAGGGTTCCTCCATAGATGTTGGCCCCTCGAATCGTTCCACCATAGATTCGGTCACCGCTTAAAATACCTGACCGAACCTGACTTGCATCGATTGCAACACTCTGAACTCGGTTGATAAATGCTTGCTTGGCAAATAGTTGACTCAAGTAAGCTTCGTTTGCGACAAGTTTGTTAAAGAAGGCCTGGTCAACTTTCAGCTTCTCAGCTGTGACCGCTTCAGCATCTAAGATAACAGTGGTCACTGATCCTGCTTCAAAATTGGCTGTTTTCAGCTTGTCAACCATAGCCGACTTGATAACTGCTTTATCAATCAAGGTTTCCCCAGTGATATGAGTCAACTTACCAACGAATCGATTATGACCGTTAGCACCAAGATTGATTCCAGAGATGATATCTCCAGCAGAGTTGATATTTTGAACCGCCCACGAACCAGCCAACTGTCTTTGAACAGTTTTAAGCCCTTCATTCTTAGATACTTCAACCTGGAACAGCTGATTGGTCATAGCCATACGAGCGACTTTATCCGCAATTCCATTTTCAGTATTGCCCAATATCCGCTCGTAAAGCTGACTGGTTTCCTTCACACGCTGAAAGTCCGTCTGATTAGCCTTACCAGCAATCAATGAAGTGATATCTGCAAATCTGCCATCTACTGCTGTTTTGTATTTGGCAATCTGAATAGCAATCGAGCCATTTTGTGGGTTGGTAATAGCTTCAAGCCTACGCTCAATACCTCTTACATCCTCCTGATAAGCCGATTTACCAACGTAGTCCCTTGTGACCAGCTCACGGACAGAAGTCGCTTGCTTAGCGCTCTCTTCTCGAGTGTATCTTCTCAATGCTTCTTGTCGCTGGTCCTCTTTATTGACATATTCCTGAATAGCTGATAAGTCAGTTCGCAACCCCTGAGCTGTCCGCTCAAAAGTAGCTTTAGCTTCAGTGATGAGACCGTCAGTGTCTTCAGGAGCTGGACTCCAATCGGTAGCTAGAGTGCCTTTCTCAACCTTCACGTCCCAAACGCTTTTGACAGCGTTCTTGTGGTAAGTATTAACGCGTAGATGATAAATCCCTGTTGGCTTATTCCAAATGATTTTTGTTCCTGTTGTACCTGTCTTAAGATCCGATACAATTTGATAATTTCTGACATCCTTGTCCATAATCCAAAGAACTACATTATCAGACTCCTTATTCCCGTCGTGATGAGCTGTAAAGGTCCCGTCTGTTTTAGCAGAAACAATATATTCCTGCCCCTGTTCCATGTAAATAGACGTATTTCCTGCATACAGAATAGCGTTATCAAAATTAGCTGGCTTCCGATCTGGAAGAAAAGGTCCTTTTGAGCCTTTCAACAAGTTAGTTCCACCAACCCGTAAGTTTGAAAATTCTTCTCGCAATTTCCCGGCTTCAGCTGTAACCAGAGTCTTATCTGCTTTATCCTTAGCTACGTTCATGATTTCTTGTTGGATAGATCCAGCCCGCACCTCAAATTCGGCCATGCTCAACATCTGATTTAGCTTGTTCTGCGTGCTTGTTTCCAAACTCTTCACAGATTGCCGGATATTATCAGCAGTCACGTTGAGTGAGCTGATATCCGCTTTGGTTCTGAGACCTTCAGTTAGACGGCTCACACCAGCATCTAGTGAATCTGCACGCTGTCTGAAGTTGGATTCAACTGTCGAAATCTGACCTTCTATATCTTCGAGAGCTGGACTCCAGTCTGTCGCAACATTGCCTTTCTCAATCTTCACATCCCAGACGCTCTTGGTTGCTTCTTTGTGATAAGCGTTAACGCGTAGATGATAAATCCCTGCCGGCTTATTCCAAGTGATTTTCGTTCCTGTGGTACCTGTCTTGAGGTCCGATACAATTTGATAATTTCTGACATCCTTGTCCATAATCCAAAGGACTACGTTATCGGATTCCTTATTCCCGTCGTGATGAGCTGTAAAGGTCCCGTCTGTTTTAGCAGAAATAATGTATTCCTGTCCTTGCTCCATGTAGATAGACGTCTGTCCTACATACAGAATGGCGTTATCAAAATTAGCTGGCTTCCGATCTGGAAGAAAAGGCCCTTTCGAACCTCTTAATAAGTTTCGTCCACCAACTTTAACACTCGCTATCTTACTAGTCAGCTCCTCGGCTGTCTGTGTGAGTTCTGACTTGCTAGCCTTACCATTGGCCAAGTTGGTCAGTTCTGACAGTCTGCGAGTCGTGCTCTGCTCAAACGTTGACTGAGCTGATTTGACGCCAGCCAGTTCTTTTTTGGTCTGAACAAGTGCTTCAACTTGCTTGGAAATCTCAGCTTCAGCCTGTGCTTGCTTCGGTCGAATATCGTTTGCGATAGTTCGTTTCAGAACGTCCAAATCGCCCAACAAAGCCGTCTGAGCGCTCGTAGCCTGTCTCTTGAATTCTTCAAGTTTGGCAACAGAATCTAGACCAATCCGCTTGGCTTCCTGTGCAAGCAGGGTACTTGCGCCAGCGTTTCGCAACGCTTCTTCAGCCCTGCGCTTGACTTCTTGTAATGGGCCGTTGTCAAAGCTGTTGAAACGCTGATTGATAGTGTCAGATAGTTCTTGCTTGACTTCTTCGGCTTTAGCTCTAGTAGCATTCAACCCATCTTCAAACTCGTTCTTCAGTTCTTCAGTTTTACGGTCAAATACAAGGTCAGCATTCTTGAGTTCTCTGGCTAACTGCCTTTCAAAATCATCTTGAAGTTGTTGGGCTTCACCCTTGACGGCATCACTCACTGCGTTGCCAATTGCATTCGCAAGACCTGACTGGAATTTACCGAATCCAATAGATTTCAGCTTCTTGGCCATCGGCGAATAGGTGTACTTGGTGATTTTCTTGCGCACATCCAGATTGTAGATCTCATAAAACAGGCTCACAATGTCATACATCTGGACAGGCACGTCACTCTGGCCAACGACCTCAAGCTCAAGGCTATCTTCCATCATGTCACAGAGCGATGTCTTGAAATACTGCTCGCCATATTTTCGCAAGCTCGCTTCATCTTTCACGTCCTCATCATTAACCTCAATCACATCTTCGTAGATTTGACTGTACTTGTTAATGAGCGGACTATCCACGACCACGGAAAACTTGCGGTCAGGCGCCTTTTCTCCCTCACCTTTGACGGTAGTCTTGAAGGTGATTCTAGTCTTCAAAGATTTAGTAGATGTCTTATGCTGATAGCTAGACAGGTTTTTCTTATACATAAAAAGCGATTCATTTTCTGAACCGCCATTTTTTAAAAGTCGAACCTGGTAGCCATGCCGTACAAGGTCACCACCCCATTGGCCAATAATAGAGTGCTTATCTTTCGCGAAGGCTTCCATGGCATTCTTAGAGCCGATATTGAAGGTGTGTCTGTCTTCAATATCAGAGAAGAATGAGAATGGATTGTTACGAGTGATCGCTCCAGCAAAACGACTGAGAGCAGTTGAGCCAGTCGCTCTATCCAAAGAGATAGGATTGACCACATAGTTATTCAAGAGGGTGAACACCTGGTTCGCATAGACTTGAATATAACCGTGCTTCTTCTCAACTTCAAAAATCACAAAATCCTGCTCACCGTGTAGGTCATCAGCCGTTAAGAAAGTCTCTTCCTTCAACTTCTCCCACAATGGATCGGATGTCGGAAATCGGAAGCTCAATTGATAGGTATTGCTATCTATCTGAACGATTTCATCCGCATAAGCAGCATTCAGAGGTGTGTTGCCATTTGTTAAATAAATCAAACTTTATACCTCCAATTCGGTCGAATAGTAATCTTACGAACATTTCCAGTAAACGAGATGCCGACCTTACCAGTCGGTATTTCCAAGAACCCTCCACGTTTCCTGAGAGTGTTCTGAACCGCGCCAGTAGCGTTGTAGATATTTTGCTTGCCTTGCCTACAATCAATCGTGGCCTTGGTCTTAATCGCTAGATACATGGTTTTTCGGCCAATTGTAAGGGAGACGTCACCATCCCCCTCGACTTCAATTAGTGGTTCCGAGTAAACCGTGCCAGGGTTGTTGACTGTACCAGATGCCGTAAGAACCACAGGATCTATATTTTTTTGGTATCGGAACGGTTGCATTTCTAACTTGATTTCTAACTTCCAAGCATGATTTCCAAAAGGTTCAAAACTAGCAGTCACAAAGTTAGCATAAAACAATGAGCCAAGCTGATAGCTAAATTCCAAAACGTTATCATTCGATTGAAACTTATCAAGAATACTTGAAATCTCAACCATTTTTTTAACGTGGAGAGTGAAGGTCCTTTCGTAACTGTCGAAAGAACCGTCTAACACACGGTAACTACCATTGACTCCATAAAGAGTTGCCTTCTCTCCTTTTGGCTTAGCAGCCTCCACCTTCCCAAAATCGGTCACAACACAACCAGGAAGGCTTGATGTATTAAAACCGTTGATGATCATATAATCCATTAAATTCCTCCCCTCGCATAAATAGCACCGTGTTGTTCATAGGTTTTGATTGAGATAATGTCATTATCCAGATAAACGTCTGACGATTTTTCAAGGATAGCAGTAAGGATTCTCTCCATACTTGCTCTCAGAATCGCTATCTCAGACACGGTTTTATTTTCATGCGCTTCAAATTGAGACGACGGCATAGCCAACTGTGCCTCAAAACTTTTGGTCACGGACGCAGATGAGTTCAGATCCAGACTGTCTCCTGAAAATACATCCGAAATCTCACCAGCCATACCTCCGACCGTTTTCTTGACGTCTTTAAACCCATCTTTTAATCCATTGTCTAAACTTCCCATAATTGCATTACCTGCTGGAATCAAAAGCTTACGGTCATACTCAATAGGTCCTTTATGGTCACGGATCCAACCAGCGATACCACCGACGAAGTCAGTTACAGAAGACCACATAGACTGCAAACCATTCAAGAAACCTTGCAATATTGCTTGACCAGCTGCGAATAGGTCAATATTCCACAATTGATTGAAGAATCCAGTTACATTACTTACAAGATTAGATACCGCATTAGACATGCTGTTCCAAGCATTTTGCGCCCCGGATACGAGACCATTGATAATGTTTAGAACACTAGATGCTAGAGAACTCCAAGCATTGCTTGCCGTTGACTTAATACCTTCCCATAAACTTGATAGGAAGTTCATAAAGCCATCCCAGATATTTTGAGCTCCCTGCACCAAACCTGTAATCAAGCTTGTTACAGTAGACTTTATCCATTCCCAAGTCGCTGAAGCAGTCGACTTGATGAACTCCCAAATCGCACTAAGAACAGCAGAAAAGTTTTCAAAAACAGCAATACCATAACCAACAATAGCATCTACAACTCCAGAGAAGTATGTTTTAATCCCCTCCCATATCATAGAAATGCCATTTTGAATACCTTCCCAAATTAGAGAAAGATCAGCTCCTAGCTGGTTGAAGTTCCCTGTCACAAGGTCGATGATGATCAGAATAGCGCCCAAGAAAATGGATTTGATGAACTCCCAAGCACCTTGAAAAATCATCTTAATCCCTTCCCAAATTTGAGTAAGACCATCTGATATATTGTTCCAAATATTCATAAATCCATCTATGAACGGTTGAACAATAGCCATCACTACCGTTGTGATAGCTGTCCATGCAACAGATGCAGCCTCCTGAATACTTACCCACAAGTCAGAAAAGAAAGTTACAACAGCAGTCCACATCGCCTTTAAAGACTCAATGTAAGCATTCCAAGCTGTAACAACTCCATCCCACAATGTGCTAGCACCTTCAGAGATACCAGACCAAAGACCGACAAAGAAATCAGCAATCCCCTGCCAAGCCTGCTTAATCCAATCCACAAAAGATGACCAAATTTGCTGACCAGTTTCTGTTTGAGTGAAAAACCATACAAGACCTGCAGTCAATGCTGCGACTGCCGTTACGATTAAGCCAATCGGGTTGGCAGATAAAACAGCATTAAAGATACCGAACGCTCCACTTGCTCCCATAGTTGCCGCCGCATTCGCAGCTTCTGCGGTAGTGAGTGCACCGGTTCTTACGAACTGAGCTAGCATTAAGCCATTCGTGATAGCTAGAGTTGCATTCCTGATTGTTTCAATTCCTTTTATTACCGCTAAGACAGCTTTATATCCTGCCCATGCACTTGTAATGCCTACAACAGCCGATTTTAAGGCATCTAATGCAAGAGGTGAATCTTTTAACCAAGATGTAAATTTACTAAGGCTTTCAGAGGCATCCCTGATAAAACCTGTGATACTTTCAAAGGCAATGCCTAGCAAATTCACTCCCTGCTCTCCGTCTTTGATTCCTAAAAGATCTCCAACGAAATCAACAACAATACTTGCAACATTACCAGCAACAACCCCGATATTCTCAAAAGTTACTCGGATATTGTCTGCGATGTTGACAATTTGATTAGCAGCACCCTCGCTAAATCCAAGCATGGTCAGGATATCAATGTTATCTTGCTTGCTCAATGAACCAAAGATCATATCAAAGAAGGTTTGAAAGACACCTGTTACTCTCGACAGTTGACTATAGACTGCATTTCCAAAGGCATCCCCAAAAAGCTGAGATGCAATCTGACTAATTCCTTCAGTCAAAACTAAGCCAAGGCCAGAAAAAATATTTCCAACCATTGGTAAAAAATTATCAAAAAGAAAGGTAGATGTTGTTTTAAGCAAAGCATGCAGAGAAGGTAGGATATTCTCCCCTAGCGCTAACTTCCCAAGTACATTCTGAGCAGCTGCTTTCATAGATTCAAAAGAACCACTAAAAGTAGATGCCGCCTCTTTAGCAGTTGTGCCAGTGATGTCTAGATTTTCTTGGATAGCATGGATGGCACTATAAACATCTGAGAGGTTGTTAATGTCATACTTAACGCCAGTCAACTTCTGAGCGTCATTCAAAAGTCGCTCCATTTCCTGCTTCGTACCACCGTAACCGAGCTTCAGGTTATCCAACATGGTATAGTTTTGTTTTGCAAACCCTTGATATGCCATCTGAATGCTCTCCATTGATGTCCCCATCTTGTTCGCATTATCTGACATATCAATCATGGCCATGTTTGCTGTTTCAGCAGCTTTATTAGTGTCACCACCAAGAGATTGCAAGAGGCTAGCTGAGAAGCCTGTCACATTTTCCATGTAGGCATTAGCTGACAAACCTGTTGTTTTGTACGCCTCATTAGCATATCCCTTCACCTTGTCGGCAGAACCTTTGAATAGAGTTTCGATACCTCCAAGCGATTGCTGAAGTGCTGCACCTTCATTTAAAGTGGCCTTAAATGCTTTACCAATACCAGCTGCAACGATAACTTTTTTTAATGTTGCCATCATGCTAGAACCCAATGACTGTCCAGCACTTTGTCCTGCTGTACTAGCTTCAGGATCGAGGATTGATTGGATTTTACCAGTAATGCCTCTAGCTGATGGTATCAATTGTACATAAGCCTGTGCTATTTCTGTCGCCACTAATCCTCACCTCCTATTTTTTCTAAAATTTTCTGACGATATTCTTCAAAGTCCTCACCAGAATCAAAGATCATCTCCTTACTTTCTTTAGCTTTAGTTTTACCTGTCAGCTCCTCTGCAACCATTAATGGTCTGTTGATTCCTTTCTGACCGTCTGTTGTTTTAAACCACACAAGAGCAGAAAGCCTATCAAGTACTCCAGCAAGCAAAAAGGTTTCAAAAGGAACTTTGCTATTGGTCATTGCTAGTTTGATACGTGAATCATCTCTTAGACCAAAAGCAAAGACAGCTACCTGGTCAGCAGGTAACTGTCTATAATTCAAAATCCCATATGTTTCAGCTAAATCACAAATAAGAGCATCTTCATCTGTTTGAATCATTCTAGCAAGGAGCGCTATTTTTTTAACTGGTTCTGACTTGTAAAGATCTCACTAATTTCTGCCCCCATTTTATCCAAAGGAACAATGCCATCCGCAGTCCGCACATGGTTTTTCAAATCTTCTGATTTGTCACCAAGCATAAGTTTGACCACTTTTGGTAAAACTGCCGGATTTGTATCTACTTCTGCAATAACTTCAAGCAACTCATAGTTTTCCAAGCGCTCTTTTGTGATTTCAAAAGCAAATCCGGTTGAAGTCACACCACGGATTGTTTTAATATGTGGGGTTGCTCCGTTATTTTTTTTCTTACGATTTCGTCTTGACATAGTTAAGCTCCTTTGATGTATTCATAGTGTGTGTCGTCAGCAGCGTTAGGGAAGGCAGTTACTGTCGTACCATATCCGAGAACACTTCCATCGTTATAAGTGATTTCATCGATGGCAGTTACTTTTCCTGAAGGGATAACAATACGTTTAAGTACACCACCTTTTAGAACTGTTTCGATTACAAGACAATGATGTGGCAATTCTTTTGAATTTGCCTTAATGGTAATTCCTGATGACAAGTCCCCAGATACATTATCTGATCCATAAACTTCCTTCAAAACTTCCACATTCAATGCTTCAATCAGCATATATTTGAATGTGTCTGTCTTTTCCTTTTGAACTGAACTTACAACGACACCACCCCATGCCTTAATATTTTCTGATTCTGGGGAGTTGCTATTGGTCATACCATCTTCTGAAATATAACCTAGTGCTTTAAACGCATCATCTAATTTTGTAGTTGCATCAGTTGGCAGTGCTGTTCCAAGAGGTGCAGAATAAACCGCACCTCCGATTTTAGGTTTTGCAGTCGTTACATTTGCTTCTGTAGCCATTTAATTTCTCCTTTTAAAAATAATTAATATCAAATACGGCTTGATATCGATATTGTTTTGTTTCAGTGTCCGTAAAATTGTAATCACTGTTCAGGTGGACACCACAGATTGAATCTAATTCAATCAACTCTTTTACAGCATTTTTCACTTTCACATTAAGCTCCGCAGCTTTCTGCATAGTTGGGCCATAACTTTGGAAAGCAAAGGTCGCACTACTAGAGTGATTACGCTCCTTCCCACCTGTCTTTTGAATAATGACAAAGCTATCGGGAGCCTCAGCTTCATGCTCAAAAAATGACGGTACATCTAAATGACCGTCAAGATATTTCTTGATAATAATTTCAATCATCTAATGCACCGCCTTCAACAAAGTGTTATTTTTCAAATTATCCCTCTTCGCTTTTCGCGTAGCTGGATAAATCATAGCATTGGCTCTTGTCTTACCAACGTGGCTATCTTGTTCATAGCCAGGACCACATCTTTTTTTAATGACCGTTGCTTCTTTGTTCAAGATGTCCTGAATCTCTTTTGATTTCAAAAGAGCTCCTACACCCGAACCGATAAGCTTGATTTTTGTATTACTCATACGCTTCAACCATCACTTTCTTATTCCATTCTAGAGGCATCATGGCTTCAATGCCTTCTAACGGAAAGCCAATCGTGCGCCATTTTCGCCCAAAGAAACGAACCTCACGGTCTTTCCACTCGTTCTGATCGCCTTTTGGAATGCCCAGCGTATAAGCTGCCTTTTTCCCAGTCAAATTGAGCTGATTGGTGATATCTTCTGTCGAAGCTGGAACAACCAGGACATTATCTACTTGAATTTCAGTATTCTCATAGATAGGATGACCAAAGTCATCCCGACCAGTCTTGGTTTTCCCAGTCAAAGTTACAGTAATTCCTTTAATCCGTCCCATAAATATCAATCACCCCATACCTTTGTTTCTTAAGGCCCAAACGTTTCAATTCTGAATCCTTGATAAAGAGACCTCCACCAGGAACAAGATAAGAACCACTCACTGAGTAGCCCAAGGCACTTTCAGCAAATTGAGTCACCGGTTCCTGGTCAGTTGAGGTCATCAACGTGCGAGCTACCACATCAACGGTGACGGACTTAACGACCATGGCAAAAGATGGATCAGTAGCCACTAACCCATCTAAATCTTTACCAACTTTTTTAGCTTCAACTCTAAGAGAATGAGAAACAACTTCCAACAGTGCTTCAGCTCGTTTTTCCTCATCGAATTTCAACGCTCGCCACAATTTTTTCAAATCTTCGACTGTTGCAAAGTTTTCCATCTCAATCACCCTTCATTTGCGATTAGTAAATCAAACAAAGCAGATTTATTTGCCTTGCTATCATACTCAACACCCAATTCATCAAGTTTCGCCTTAATTTCTGGAACAGTAAGGCGATATTCGTCCTTGAATTCACTAATAGGAACCCAGTCACCTGCCAATTTACTGTCTGTTTCAATTGTTGCTAAGGTTTCTTTGTTAATATATTCCATATTAAGCCTCCACACGAGCAAATGCCTGCTCGTCAAGAATTCCCCAACCTACATACACTTGCGTACGCAAGCAAACTTCACGGTAGCGTTTCAAATCGCGACCAGCTCCGTCTGGATCACCGTATTTAATGATTTCAAGAGGAATTTCATCTGCATATCCCCATTTGACGGCATTTTCAAAATCACCAACGATAACATGGTCTTTTTTAGCCGAACTTGCAACTGTTGTCAATGTTTTATTGACATCTGACTTCATTCCGTAAAATGATCCTGGATTTTGGCCAAAACGGTATTCAGGATATTGGACTACCCCGTTTACCTTGATGTTTCCAAGTGCTGCTCCTGCAGCAGGAGACAATGCGATTCCATTTACTTCGCAATCATTTGCTGTGATGGTTGCAACAGCAGCATCAATATTTTCATCAATTTTACTTGCTTCATAAGCAACTACATTCCCTGTGATCAAACCATCAAATGAGTTTGTTGCTTTGAAAGAAGCATCTGTCATTGATTTTGGTTCAAGTCCATGGAATGAAGCAATGTCAATTGCTTGTGCAACTTTTTTAGACAAGCCATCAATAAATGATTTGAGGTAAGATAATTGTTTTTCTTCCGAACAATTTACAAACTCCTCAGATACCCGTGCTTGGTAAGTAATCAAAATAGGTTTGATTACCTTTGGTTTCATAGTTGCACTTCCAGCGTTCGAAGGATTGCCTTCACCTACGATTTCAGCATTTCCTTCTAGATTGAATACAAATGTTTCAGTTCCAGAAAATGGAATAGGTTCTCGAGTAGTAAGTTTTGCAAGGGTTGAATGTCCCTTTACCTTACTAAAAATGTCTTGGACTGTTTCGACTGGGAAAATATCCCCTGTTTGTAGTGTTGCCATAAATTATTCTCCTCTCATTTTGTGCAACATTCCTTTTAATGCTGCGTCTTTGTCATCAATTGAGCTAGGCTCCTTTGTTCCAAGCGGGTAAACTGGTTGAGTTTTCTTCATATACCCAGCCAAGCGCTCCGCATCTGCTTTGAAGCTTTCTTCATCAGTCCCCTGCAAACGATCTGCAAGGTCGTAAGGTAGTCCATGTTGCAAAGCAATCCGAGTTCGCAGACTAGCCGTCTCATAACCAGCGATTTGATTCTCCATTTCTTGAAGTTGCTTATCAGCATTCGCCTTACTTTGATTGTTAGCTTCAATCGTTGACTTCAAGCCAACATTTTCTTTTTCCAATTCTGCAACACGAGACTTGAGCTGGTCATAGTCTCCGTATTTCTCTTTCTCACGAGATAAGCGGGCCTTAATAGCAGCATCAAATTCTTCTTGTGTAGTAATTGGTTTAAAATCTGACATTCTCATGTCTCCTTTCTCCTGCTTTTCCGGCAGTTCGGTAATTTTTGGCATCAAAAAAAGCAGTCACCTGACCGCTTATTTTAATAACTAATTTTCTGCTTTTTCTTAGGCTTAGTCGTAGCACAAGCCCAGTGCGCAAGCAAGGCGCTGTCCATCAAAGAAATATCCATATCATCAAAATGCGATCGATAACCAAAACCACCATTTGAACCAATATTCCGCTTATCGCAGTTAGTGGCTACTTTTGATAGCGATGGCTGGCCAGCGTGACAGATGGTTTTCTGGTAGATGCCCTGTTCCCAAAGAGCATTGGCCACGATGATTTCTTTCACTGTCGGAAGAATCACATTCTTGATTCTGTAGTCCTTCAACTCTTCGTCCAGGATCTTCTGACCACTTGCGCCATCGATGACAATCTGAGCTACATCAGCTTGTCTCAGAAAAGCAACCATCCACTCATTACCATTACGAACAGATTGGCAATCGACTGTCTCAACAAAGTAACGACCATCCTTAGTCCGTGCAGCAATACTCAATGCCACGTTCGTTCCATCTTGGCCGTACTTAATACCAACAGACAACTTGCCAGACAATTCTGGAATATCATCCACCTTGAGCTCGTTCCACTCAGTTTCAGAAATAGCAGATTTCTGGTTGTAAGTTGGCCAAAATCCCAAACGTTGGATATTATGGTCCAGCTTATCCTCACCAAGCTCTGCCTCAATCTTACGCTCATTTAAGTGGTAGCCCATTGATGGATTGGAATTATACCAGGCTTCCACATCGTCGATTTCCTTTTCGTCAGAAACCGACCACTCAGCCCAGCCCGAATACTTCCCTTTCCCAAAAAGACAAGTCTCTCGGTACTTAGTAAAGACTGTACCGCTTGAAACAGGTGTCGGAGGTGTCCCACACATGATTGTGATAGGATTCTCACTATCCGTAACCGTGTACTTCAAAGCAGATTCTTGCTCGGTCGTGTACTCTTGAGCCTCGTCAATGATCAGCATGTCAAACCCTTCACCAAGACCACCATTTGATGTCCTAGTACGAAATTGGATAACGCCACCTGTTGAATAAAGTTCAATCCGCTCTTGCCCCTTCGCTCGAATGGAATTGAAATCCTCACCATCCACATACCCCATTTTCTCAAGGTATCGTTTCACCTTCTCGAAAGAGGAATGAGATGTAGAAATCCGGTGAGCCGTATGCAGGATATTCAATCCTTCATGTAGCCCCCAAATTTCACCGGCATATAGGATTTCAGTTTTCCCATTACGACGAGGAATAGAGTAACCAAACTTCTGATGTACCCAAAGACCGTTCTTGTCAACAGCCATCATGGGTAATAAAAGATTCTTCTGCCAAGCATAGCAAGAAAGCCCTGTCCGTTCGTAAAGTTCAATCGCTTCTTTAGCTTTTGAATTTTTCTTGACGTATTTTAAAATCACCGATTGAGTAGGATTCTGATTGCCAAGTTTCTTCCTCGCCATTCTACTTTCCTTTCAATCGTCATCGCATGATAACCCTATCGCTGGGAGATATTAGATCACCTCCTAGATTCTGTCTAAAATATTCAAATACTCTGCTTCTTCATATGTTTCTGTAAAAATATCAGGCTTGCACGGATAAAGCTCCCCTTGAACACCTTTGATTATATAATCGCCTGTTTTTGCGACCATGACCCCCTCAAGTGTTTTAATCTCACACCATGCGGGATTCTTAGTCCACTTGCCATTGTCATGAACGATAATCTCATTTCTTGTGACTGCGTCCCAGAACCAATCTTCTTCAATCAAACAACGTTCATTGAGTTGGACGGCCTCGACTACTACAGGTTTCTTTCTGTACTTCATTTTCTGACTCCTTCCAAAATATAATAAAAGCACCTAGAATTTTCTAAGTGCTTATCCCCAAGCAAAAGATTTCTCGCTTGGTAATTCTCCTTTATCCCACATCTGCTTTACTGCTCCACGAGCCTTGTTCGCATAGTAAGGATAACCTAGTTCTTTATCATAATTCGACTCGATGACAACTGTAACTTCACCAGTGCGCTCATCAATCTCAATCATACCTGGGTCACGGTTTTCAGGAATATACCAATAACCCTTACTTTTTGAATTGAAAATTTTAATAAGTTTAAGCATTATAGGTCTCCTTTCTCCTTCATCCAAGCAATCCACGCTTTTTGGTAGTTATAGGTTCTATTAGTGAGTTCGTGGGCCTCATCGTACTTCATTCCCTTTGCCATCAAATCATGTTCCATCAACTCGTGATTTAGCATTACAAGGTCATGAGGTTGAATATTCTTACCACCAATCTCTGAAAGTCGTCGCCAACTCTCAGCCATATCATAGCTAGGGTCGAAACGTTTCCGACCATCTTCTAAATCATACTCATTAATAAAAATATGGTTATAAATCTTCTCAACATCTGATTGTGAAAGACCGCTATTGTTAGATACCTTCACTATTTCATGTTGCTTATTTCGATTTCGTACACTCTCATAAAATTCTTGAGCATGTCGATCACGTTCTTTATTGTATGGATCATTTCTGTCGTTCCAAGCACCATACACAGCACCACTACTCTTCATAACCCTATTATAGCGCTTTTGCTCACGCTCGTCAACAGATACTACGCCAATTAGCTTCCTACGCTCAACTCTCTCTTTGTCTATAGAATTCCATTTCTTCGTCCAGACATTTTGAGTTTTTCCGTTTTTAGGATCATAGTCTAAAATACAACGACAATGCTGATGTCTTCTAAAAACGTCCTTCGGAACTCTTGGATATTTATAATTCCCTTGAACTTCCTGACACCACTCACAACAATGAAAATACGATTTTCGGACAATCTCAGGTTGCAATCCAGACTGATGATGAAACTCCGCATTTTTCTGGATACTATCATCAATAATAGACTGGGTAAAGTTCACAATAGGTTCACCGAGCAACCAACTGACATCCTCAAAATTTTCCTCAGATGAAAAACGATTGACAATGCCAGCTATTCGATCCAGATTTAATTCAGGAACTTGAACTTTCAGACCGATTTTCGCTTCCTGGTTCAAATTCTTCTGAACATCACTAGTATAACCACTCACAAGCTCGTGATTTCGTCCTAACACATCTGTCAGCAAACGTTGAGCGATATTATAATACATTTTTCCGTCTGGTAATTTATCGGTGCTCAGAGACGTTCCTAGAGCCTTAGAGAGAATATCGCCAATTTCAATCGCGAACTCATTTGCAGTTTTGTAAGTGGCTTTTTTCCCCTTTAATGCAGCAAAAGCATTTCTGACAATCTCACTCTTACCGAAATCTCTCTCAAATCTCTCCTGAACCTCTTTCAAGATACTAGGTAAAACATCATGTTCCATCTGTCACTACCTCGCTGATTGCTGGTTTAGCAGACATGTCTCCAGCGATACCAGTAAGATCTCGAATGGTTTCTGCGTTGATGTAACCAGGTAATGCCTGATTTAATTTGACAACACCGTCACCAATCATAGTCATAGTATTCGCATCCGCTTCAAACAATGGTTCCCACTTGACTTTAGTTCTTACAAATTGACTTCTGGCATAATGAAACTCATCACGCAAGCAAGCTGCAACATAAGCGACATTTAGCAATCCAGCACCTAGTGAGCGCTGAGCCTTTCGACCAGCAAGACGAAGATTCTCATGGCTAGCCTTGATGGCTTCAACAGATGACGGGTTGTCAGACACAAACCCCATATCATCCAATGTCAAGCCCATTTCCCCAGCAAATCCAGCAGCAGCCGTTCTTAGCTGTTCTGTAAAAGGAGACATACTCGCTGTAGTAAATTGACCAATACTTGGTTTTTCCCCACTGTCGCTAGCAGAAATTGTCAACAAACTTGATACAGTAGCTTTATAAGTTTCCAACTGCTCTGCATCAGGATCTAATCCAATAATATATTTTTGTGGCCATGAATAAAATTCTGCAGTGATATTGGCACGTTCAAATGTTTGTTCTGCTTCCTTTTGATAGTACATCCCAGATCTGGTAATTCTTGATCTACCAAATAGACGAACAGCATCAGGCCGATGAATTACTGGGACAAGTAATGGAATGCCTGCTTCATTCGCAACCGAGTACGGTCTTCCATTTTTCGGAATAAAGTGAGTAGCATTAGGTTCAAAGTAGGCTTCAAGTGTTGGTTGATTGTAATCATCACGAGCCAGAACTGCATAACCTTCTACAAGCAATCCAGTGATAGGATCAATGACACCAGTCGCATTGCTAGCCTCAATAACTTGTAACCTCACCTCATCATCTTCACCTTTTGAAATATAGATAAAGCAACACGAACCAATCAGTGCAGCTAGAATAGCACTATCAAATAAGATATCAGGGTTGTTGCGATCAAAGATTTCTGTAACATTAAAATCATCATTTGTAAATTCACGAAATACTAAACGATCCGCAAGGCAATCTACTCCTTTTGCAGTCCATCCAAGAGTAGCTCTATATTTAGCTCTCACATGAGCAGGAATTGTAATTCCGATGGGTGCTCTGTAATGCTGCATTGCATAGTATTTATACCTCAGATTAACTCTACTCTGATAGAGATTCAACTTTTTCCTGAGATATTCAATCCCTCTTAATTCCAAACCGTTCTCCTTTCTTTGTGATGATTTGGCGCGAGAAAAAATGTACAGTGACGGCGTGAAGCTCGCGAGCGCCTAGTGGGAGGGGGATGCCCCCCCTATCCTCTGCCAGGACTTACTTCACACATATCTGTTATTTTTTCAAATTCTAAGTATTCAAAATTATTTTTGACATTTTTAAAAAATAATATAATTTTTCTTTTTTTGGCTTCTTCAAGCTCTGTACTTTGTCCAGTCTCTAGATTGTGGCAAGTTCCTGTTGCCCACAACAGTAGCATTGGCTGATCTATCATCAGCGTAAAGCTTGTCAGACTTCTGTCTATTGCATTGCCAGTGGGCTAACTGCAAGTTTTGAATATCTGATGGATGACCGTTGCGATTGATTGGAATAATGTGGTCAATGACCGGACTTAATGGATGTGGGTACCTCAAGGATTTGTCAACTGGTAGTCCACAAATCCCACAAGTATTTCTTGTTTTGAGAATAATATTTTTATTCTTTTCAAAAGCAACTCTGTGAGGACCGCTCCGGTCCGGTCGTTCATGGGGGGTATTCATCTAGGGAGGGTCCTTTCTTTTTTAGCAGGTAGGGGGGCTAAATTTTTATGATGTAGGGGGGAGGTTTTTTAGCTTCTTACACCCTCGTATATTTAACATATCTTATATTTTGTGACTTTCGGCAAAGTATTGTTTAACCCAGTTATGACAATGGTTTGTAAGCATTTCTGAATTATCCAATTTACCTTTTTTCAATATGTTAAATAAGCGTGCTTTTTAATACGTAAAAGTAAGCATACTTTCATCAATTTCGTCTTGATTATATCCAATATAGTCTAATGTAATGTCCGGCGCAGAGTGATTAAGTATTTGCATTAAAATAGCTATATTCCCATTTTGTTTATAGTGATGGTAACCAAACGTTTTTCTCATCGAGTGTGTTCCGATGTGTTTGAGTCCCGAATGTTTAGCTGCATCATTTAAGAATTGATACACAGCCACCCTTCCGATGTGTTTGATGCTTACTCCGTCACCTCTAACTTTTTTTCTACTTGGAAAAAGATAGTCATAACTCTCAAGATGATTTTCTTTTATATAACGATTCAAAGCCTTTCGTAATTCTGGATTTACTGCAAATTTTCTTATTTTACCAGTTTTTTTCTCTTTGATCTCAATTCTATCTTGAACTACATGTTTCACTTGTAGAGGAACAATGTCGCTTACTCGTAGACCTGAGTATATTCCTACTAAGAAAAGAATATAGTTTCGTTCACTCTTTGATTTCAAATAATTCTTCATTCTATCAATGTCATCTGGCTCACGAATTGGTTCTACTTTTTTCAAAACATCACCTCCAAACTACAAGAAAAGGCAGGGTATGCCTGCCTTTACAATAATTTCATAATATAATTTTAGCACACAAAATCATATATCCACTCCGAACTTACTCCGAATTTACTCCAAAAAAACTCCAAGTTTACTCCAAAATCTCAACCTGTTCACCATTGCGATATAACTCTGCAAATGCCATCAGAGACTTATCTAAGATATCGTAATATGAACTTTCTGAAAGAGACAAGTCCATTGCGATTGTTTCATCCTTCTTGCAATTCCACTGAAGATACTTCTCAAAAAGTATCCTACGATAGAGGGGATCATGTAATCTACTGACAGCTTGCTCAATTGCATCCAGCTCAATCTCTGCATCAACTTTTCGTATAGCCAATTTTTCAACTTGACTATCTCTCACGCTTGTTGGATTTCGTGGCATGAATGAGTAGGTGGTGGTCACTCTCTGACCATCAGTGTCATTTGCGACTCTTCTCCAACGAGGATATCCTTTTAGAATCCTTTTGGCATTCTCTTTCGTTTTTATTTCATTTATGTCAGGGAAGAAAGGCATCGCTCACCTCGTTTCTATGCCGTCTATATTTTACTCATGATTTGTAATCACACCACCTGCTCCATTGACAGTAACCCAGCCATGCTTCTCTCTGGCTTCCGCTTCTTTCATACGGATAAGGTTGTCTGTGATTGAGTCTGACTTAGCTTTGTTAGCCTTGGCTTCACCTTCTGCTTTGATGATTCCAGCATCCGCTTCAGCTTGAGCTTGAACTTTCTTGGTATCAGCTTCGACCTTAGCTTTTTCTTGTTCCTGTTTAGCTGTGTCGATTTCCTTCTGTTTGACAGATTCAGATTTGATTGCTGCTTCAATCTCATCTCCTGCATCCTGATCAGTTATTGTGAATGAAACAAATTCAAGATCATAAGATTCAAATTTTTCTTTCAACGCCTTGTCAATCTCTTCGTAGACTTCTGTACGCTTATTCCCAAGAATGTCGTAGATGTCATAATTCCCAGTAACCGACTCGATAGCTCTCTGTACTGCCGGAGCAATTACACTCTCATTAACATTTTTTAACTTGGTGTAGTTTGAAAAGATCGTCATGGCCTTTTCTTTATTCACACGATATTTCACATCGATATTAGTATTCAACCATTGACCATCTTTGGTCTGAGTTGTGATTTTTTCCATGGTCTTCGTCTGAACTGAAGTCGAAAGAGTATAGACGGTATCAATGAAAGGAATTTTAAGATGGTAGCCTGTTTGTAGGGTGTTTTCTTGCACACCTCCAATTGCACTGACCTTTACTCCAACTGTGTTAGCAGGAATTCGCTTCACAGCAGTTCCCCTAAAAATCCCTAACGAAGCAATAGCAACAACCGTAATGATGCCACCTTTTGCAAGTTTCGTAAGTTTAGTTTTTCCTGTTTCGTTATCGTATTGTGTGAACATTGTTATTACTCCTTTTTTAAATCATTTTTCCTTCAAATACTAATGTAATCGTCCCTGTACCATCTCTATGCTTAGAGACCAAAGCACGGCAATCTGAACCATATTCAACACCATCGATCGTGATACTATGCTTTATTTTATCAACGTTGATGATTGTTCCCATTAATGTTTTAATTCTCATGTTCTTTCTCCTCAATCAACCAATCCATGATCTTGCGAGCTTTCTTCTTTCTGAGTTAGAATAGCTGCAATCTCTTTGTATGTTGGCTTGATTACATACATGAACTTATCGGCAGTTAGTCGCTCTTTTAGATGCTCTGTCATTTCATCGTTTACAAATACTTTGCTAAAGAAATCATCATTTTTCAAAACGCTTTTGATACAATCAACATTTATCGTGATAGGTTCTTTCTCCTCACCATATTTAAACGGCACTAGTTGAATAAACTTTGTCATCCATTAACCTCCCAAAGCTCGGGATTTTCGTAGATGTTGCCGATGATTTCACATCTCATGTAAGCTAAATAAAGAGGATTCCATTCTGCATTTCGCTTTTGTAATTCATCTACAAATCTGTAAATAAAACTTGCATAAGAGCCATGCCAGCTTACAAGCGCTTTTCTGCCTTTGTAATCGACTATATCCCCCTCAAAGATTTCCTTTCCGTTCTTGTCTTTGAGTCCTGTTGATTGCATGAGTTTAATTTCATCAAACTCTACTGACATTTCTGTACATCTTTCAGTATCTCCCTGCTGACAGATATCTACGAATTTGCTATCAAATGAAATGTTAGTTACATCACACATCCATTTCAATGACTTTATCCATGCTCTATATCTTGGTATCATAATTTCACCTCAGCCCCAACTTTTACCTTGTCCCACTGCTCTCTAGTGACTACGAAAATTCCATAATCTCTGATAGTCACCGTGTATAACTTGCCATGTCGTCCTTTCTCAACGACCTTACCGAATATCTCAGCGCCTTGATTATCAGCTTTATAGACAATCATCGGGCGCTTTTCTTCTAATTTTTTGATTTGGATACTCTGCCAGACGTTTAGTCCAGCAGATAGCAAGATCCAGATAGCTATAAAACGTTTCATCACTCCACCTCCTCATTTTTTATTGATTCATACGCTCTTTTATAAGCATCCAAATAGAGAAGCACTATTTCAGACACTTTTTTACCAGCGAATTCAAGAGTCTCATAGTATTCTGAATCTTGTTCACTCAGGAATTCTCGAACAGTATCAGTAATGTGTTTGAATCCATGCCGATCATCGAAATATTCAAATAGTTCATCAAAATAATATCGATCATTTTCGTCTAAGTCTTCATATCGCTTATTATCAAAGAAATACTCAAGAATAATTTTTTTAGCTTCGTCTTCATCATAAACAAAAAGATTTCGACTAGATGCTTTTATTTTTTCAATAAAATATTCAGCGTTGTTTGTGAAATCCTTATAGAAATCTTCCCAACTACCCATATTGTAAAAATTTACTGCAACCAGCTCTCCAAAATCCCCTGTGATAGCTAATGATGAATTTTTCTTATCGAAAATATATCTTAGATTATACATTTGTTTATATTCTGGACTATGATAATCAATGATTGTAATATCAGCTAATTCGATTTTTTTAGCAATGTGCTTGTTAAAATAGTGTGCAAATAATTCCATCACTCAACCTCCTCAATCTCAATACCTGGGCAATCGAATACCCAGCCTAAGCCCGCTTCTTCTAATTCTTTGCAGGTGTGATGTGTTTTATAAAGTGTGTTTTCTTCTCGATCTGAAAAAAGCCATTTTTTTGAATGTTTTTCACGGTTCAAAGTTTCGTGATTTCCACAAATCCCTTTTATCTTCACCAAATACCGCTTTTCTTCCTCGACCTCGTAGCCATCAAGCCATGCACGAGCTACTTTGTCGTAAGCATCCTGTTCATTCATCAACCACTCATTGTATTGTTTGTTGAAATTTTTTTCTCTAAGCGCATCATATAACGTAGCGTTCTGTCCCTTGTAATACTCGATAATTTCCGCCACAAACTGCGGAACCTTTACTTGATTCAACTCACGTCGAATCTTATTAGCATCCTTCAATTGATTACCAACCCATGCTCCCTCAAATTTTCCTTGCTCGTAGCCCTCACGCCATTTTGCATGACTGAAATCTTTCTCAAATTCACCCATGATAGCCTTTAGCCAAACTTCACGGTCATGCAATGGCAATTCTCGCAATCTTGCTAGTATATTTTTGACATAGCGTGGAGCTTCATCTGCGTTACCTGCTTCTGGTTCGCCCTCGACATAAATCGCATCGTTTGGAGCAATAATTTGTTCGCCGTAATCAAGTTTAACAACGTTCTCAACAAACCTGTCATCAAGCACCTTTAAGCTAACTATCTTCCCTTTTATTGAAACATCTGTTCCGATAGGGAACAAAATCCGTGGGACATTAATCAATTTTTTTTCATTCATCTTCTAACTCCTTTATCTTTTCTTCTAGCTCTTTATTCTTTTTCTTCAACAAATCGCGCTCCAATGCTCTAATCCGTCTCTTGCGTGCATCGCACGGCTTCGAATACTCGGCAATCTTTTCTTCGTTTTTCTTGATTGTGCGTTTCAGTCCGTCAATCTCAGCCTGTTTATCGTACTTCATCTTCTAAAAATCTTTCAATAGCTTCTCTGTAGGAGACTTCCACCAGACCATCCAAGTCGTTCAGAGCTTCAATATAGTCTGGACGACCTTGCCCATACTGCTCTTTCAAAAATTCAACAAAGAGATGAATCTCCTGATAGGTTACTCCAACCATATTTCTTACCTCCTAGAACGGCAAATCATCATCTGAAATATCCATTGGCTCGCCTTGGCCATAACTTGGTGGCATCTGATTTTCCATACTTGACTGGTTCGCAGTATTATCCTTCTTTTCAAGCGTTTGAAAACTTTCAGCTACAACTTCCGTCACATAGACACGTTGGCCGTGTTGATTATCATAACTACGAGTTTGGATGCGACCTGTGATTCCCACAAGAGCACCCTTTTTTAGCCAATTTGCAAAATTTTCAGCCTGCTTGCGCCACATCATACAGTTGATGAAGTCAGCCTCTCGCTCTCCATTCGCACCTTTAAAATTTCGATTTACTGCCAGATTGAAAGTCGCAACTGCAACATTTGATGGCGTGTATCGTAATTCTGGATCACGAGTTAAGCGCCCAATTAACACCACATTATTGATCATCTTTCTTTTCCTTTCCTGCTATACATTCCACGACCGAGTAACCGATAAAGAAGCACAGAAAAGTTATTCCAAATTCTTTAATAAGTTCAATCATTTTCTTCTCCCTTTATTTGTTCTACGTTTGTAAATGATTCCATTACCTTAATAATTTTTTCTAACTTAGATTTATGTAGCGTGATGTAATTATTTTTCTTCACTTGTTCACAGAAGATACAAATTCGATCGCCAAAAAATCTGCAATTTTCAGTTAAGCGGTGTCTCTCATCTGACTCTATTTGTTCCTTGTTGGCTAAGCTAACAAGGATTATTTCATCAGATTCTTTCCAATCTGGAAGTGCTACAGCTTTGTATAAGTTTTCAAATGCTAAATCGGTTAAAATATCTCTAGCCATTATTTCCCTCCTGAAAAAGTCGCCAAGTAGTAACAATCCTTCGCACCGTAGTCGAACCGCGTTGTCCGTTTGCCGATGTACTTCTGAAACCTTGGGTGAGTGATAACCGAGAATGCCCATTGATGGTCTTCCATACGCTCAATGAGATCATCGACGTTATTAAACGTCCAAAGGAAGAATTGACAGTGCCCGTTGTAGACGAAGTAAAGATTTAACATCAATACCTCCTATCCTTCATCCCAGACGGATACACAAAGCACCTGCCAGTTGCTCCTTCAAAAATGCGACTTGATAAAGCACCATTCCCGAAATCGTCCGAGTAAAGCTCTTTAATTTCTTCACTAGACAGATTCGTGTTGATAATCGTATTGGTCCGATTATCCAGGATCTTGAACAATATCTGATGCGCCCATTCATTTCGCCTCGTGTCAGCCTTGCGACTCTCTTTCCCAAGGTCATCCAGGAAGAGAAAATCAACCTCAGACAGTAGCTTGACCATCTTGGCTTCTGAAAATCCATTGTCAAACTCAAAACTTTCTCGAATCTTGTCAAACAAAGCCACAACCGACACAAAGAGCACGCTTTTCGGTTCATCATAAGACTTAAATTGCTCATTGAGAAACCGAGCTAATCCATAGGTTAGATGACTCTTCCCGACTCCAGAAGGTCCTGTGATGATGGCATTCCCAACTGTACCTTTGGCATACTCACGTTCCAATCGCTTCACAAAATTCATAGCCTTTTCATCAATATCAACCTGAATCTCATAGTCATGTAGTGACTTGCTAGCAAGCTTACTTGAAACGATACTGTCACGAGCAAAGACCTCGTAAGTGTCCGATAGCTTGCTTTTGACCTCGGCTTCCATATTCAACTGCTTTTCAAAGAGACGGATGTTCTCTTTCTCACACTCAGGACATTGACTGATTTCTTCAACCTTCCCCTTAATAGGAATCTTAACAGACCAAAGATGGCATCCATGGATTTCACAGACATCATCAAGAACCGTTCTAGTTCTAAATTGTTTAAACTGTTTCATCTAAAACCCTAGCCTTTCGTCTGTTTTCTTTTCACGATTAACAATATTCCCTTGATTCAAATAACCATCGAACTTTGTTCCAAAGAGTGTTTCAGGTCTCAAATATTTCGCATACTTCGTACCTGACCAATCCTTAACCATGTTATCAATCACCTGTTTAAAGTCATCTAATCGATATCCTTCAGACCATCTAGCCTTAATCAGAGATCTGTTCTTCTGAACATTATCTCTATAATTCTTTCCAGTCTTTGAATTGAGATAATCGATAATTTCTTTGTAAGGGATATTATCTATACTACCCTGACCTATACTACCCTGACCTATACTATGCGGACATTCGTCCGTCACTTGTCCGTCAACTGCCTGACCTTCTTCAGTAAGCTCTAGAACTGCCTTTCCAGGCTCAACCAATCTACTTCCATCAACTTCTAATCCAAGTTGTTGAATAGCTAAATTCCTATGTATACTAGGCTTGTGTCTATCTGGTCTAATTTTATTTTGTTCGTTGAAATCCGTAATGAAATAGACCATGTCTTGATTAAGTGGTTTTATAAACTGCTTGATAACTAATAGGCCTAAACTGTCCTCACTGGCACCAATCATTCTAACGACTGGAAATGCTTCGACAATTCCGTCATCATCTGAATTGATGACTAAATGAACATACAATGCCTGAGTTTCAAGTGGTAGTCTTAAAAATTTTTGTGTTTGCATTATGGTCTTGCTGACCATTCTTCTTTCTGCCATCTACCCCTCCACACTTGAAAATTTTGTGTATTCCTTATGAAAATACAACTTCACTGTCCCTAGACTCCCATGCCGATTCTTTTCCAGGATCAGCTCAGTCACGTTGTTTGCTTCTTGACTGTCGGCTTGCTCTTTCTGATAGTAGGCATCACGATACAAGAACGCTACAATATCAGCATCTTGCTCAATAGAGCCTGACTCTCGCAAGTCTGCCAGCATAGGTCGTTTATCTTGCCTCTGCTCAACTGCACGGCTTAACTGTGACAAGGCAAGGACAGGTACTTTCAAATCTTTAGCAAGTATCTTCAATTCCCTTGAAATTTCTGAAACGATCTGTTGACGATTCTCGCCCTTTGCCCCAGTTATCAACTGCAAGTAGTCAATGATAATGACACCCAGACCGCCCATTTCTTGGGCGAGTTTTCGAGCATTTGAGCGTATCTCTGAAATCCTAATCCCAGCAGTGTCATCCACAAAGATAGGCGCATCATAGAGATTATTTTGAGCTTGCACAAGACGTTTCCATTCGTCCGTACTCAAATTCCCAGTCTTCAAATGATAAGCTGGAACCATGCCCTCTGATGCCAACATACGCTCAATCAGCTCCTCTGCACCCATTTCAAGCGAGAAGATAACAGCAGGTTTTCTTTCAATCGTAGACACATACTTAGCGACATTCAGGGCCAGTGCCGTCTTACCCATGGCAGGACGAGCAGCAAGGATGATAAGATTCCCTTCATGAAGGCCTGTTGTAATCTTATCCAATCCAACAAAGCCAGTAGATAGACCAGTCACGAATCCGTCTGTCTGCGAACGAGTCTCAACTATCTGCATATGTGTATCTAGAATATCAGCCACATTACGAAATCCTGTCCCTGCATTTTGATTACTAATATCCAGTAGAGATTTTTCAGTTTTAGCAATGATGTCACCAATCGATACATCACCTTGATAAGCACTAGATAACGAATCAGACAAGTCAGCAATTACTTTTCGGAGCGTAGCCTTTTCTTTTACAAGCTTCGCATAATGCTCCACATTTTTCGATGTCGGAGTTGAATTTACCAACTCAACAACATAGTTTAAGCCACCAATTTCTTTAATATGCCCTTGATTGTTAAGAGCTGACACCATGGTAGTAGCATCGATTGGCTCACCTTTCTCAAGCAATGACAACATGGTCTTAAATACAATCTTGTTAGCAGGCTTGTAGAAATCGTCTGGAGTTAATTCGTCTGCAAGTGACGTCATCGTTTCTGGTGAGATAAAGACTGCACCCAGAACCGACTGTTCTGCAACTAGATCATGAGGTAGTATTCTAAAATCTTCACTCATGCGCTATCCTCCCAATACTTTTTCAAATCCACTTCCATCACTGCAGCAAGGTTCTTTTGCTCGGTTAGGATTTGTCTGCGATAAGGCGCAAGACCAGCTTGTCGCTCCTCCTCATTTCGTGGTAAGTAATATCCGTTCGGCTTCATTTTCTTAGCTACGATAGGATGACCAAAATTTACACGCAAGCTCTCGATGATTTCTTCTACCTTACGTTTTGAGAGCCCAGTTTCTAAACGAATTTCACTGGCTTGGATTGGCAAGTCGAAGGTCGCACAATTGATAATCATGTTTAAGACACGAATTTCTAACTCATTCATACTGCGACTAACACTCATGTCTTTGCCCTCCATTTTCTTGGATTCTGACGAAAATCCATCGTCATTTCTTTGTAGAGCAAACGCCCATTTTCTTCTAAGAGATTCGCATTTTGTTTTCGTAGAATATCATTGTTACCTGCTTCTTCCAGGTAGTCTTGAGCGAGCCTGTCATAATCTTCGATGCATACTCTAAAATCTTGAGGTACATCCTCAATCGTTGAAGGAAGTCCGACAGGAGGTTGTGTGTCATAAGTTGACTTTCGATCGCATTTTTTCAAGTTTCTTCGTGCAACTTCTCTGAAATCTTCTGCTTCTTCAATGATAACCACTGTTTCTTGTTTGATTTTTTCTTCATTTTTAGCAGTCAGTAGCATCAGGATAAAGATCCCAATAAAGATGGTTACTAAGCCTAACAACTGGCTTGATAAAGTTGGTTCTGTCATTTTGTTCTCCTCATGCTCTTAATTTTCGTACTTCTTTTTCTAATTCCAAAATTTCATAAACATCATTGACATCATACATAGTATCTTTCCCTTGCTTACGAAATCTTAGTCCTTTGCGCTCTAGCATCTTAACATAGCTATGAGTAAAGCCGAACTTCTTCATCAAAGCTTGTTGATTGATTGGCATGCGATCATTCTCTAACTGTTCCTTGACTTGCTTTTTAGCAAAAGCCAATAATTGATTCGTGAACAATTCAGCACTTTCGCCGTCCAATCGTAATTGTAACGTGATACCTTCCATTTTCTACATCCTCTCAACTATGCGGGCAAGCATTTTTGTGATATAATGGTTTAAATTGTTTAAGTAAGTGCCTGATTTCCGTCAGGTACTTTTTTGTTTATACAATATTACTTTCCATAGCCCTGAGTTCAATCTCATGGCCGACTTGTCTCAATAGCTTCTCACACGCTATTTTAGCTTCTCTGTACGTTGTAGATTCGCTGATGAAGTAATCAGCAAGTTCAATGATTTTATCTTCCAATTTGACCTCCTATATCAGTCTTGAGACGGATGTTTTTTTCTCCTCGATTGCTATAATAAATTTGACTAGGACCTCTCACCGTTTTAGTCAAAAATTCAATAGAAAGGAGGAGAAATAATGTCACGATTACGACCTAGACCTAAAAAGAATTATCCTAACTATAACTGGGATGATTTAGACCGTATGCTTCAAGATGTTCTGAGTGATCCAACATTTAAGGTTTGTTGTGTAGATCCTACACTATATGCTATTCCTAAAGACGAAATAATTTCAGAATGTATCAGTGCAGGTTATACGGTTGAAGAACGTGAAGATGGTATTTTGAACATTTCATGATTTGCTATACTGATTACTTGAGATTCAAGTATACTAATTCTTTGCGGTAAGTCTATCGATTGTTTGATAGGCTTTTTTCTTTTTCCACTATACGGATATCGTTTTGGTCTCAATTTCTTTCTCCTACTCCTCAAATTTCTCCCATGACTCATTGATTCGCAATTTTTTATTAATGCGAAGCTTCAAGTCATCACTTCCTTTACCATCTTTAAGCAACTGAGTGATGGCTGATGGACTAACACCTGCAACAATGGCCAAGTCCGTCTGTGACCATCCACGTTTTTCAATTCGCTCTTTTACAAGCTCGATCCATTTACGATGTTGTTGGCTCATGTGACCTCCTCCTTTTATTTTTAATAGAGTTAAAGAGTTAGTAAATTATTTTATAAAACGCTTGACACATTTTAGCGTATCTGCTAAAATGAAAGCATAATTAAAAACCTTGATAAAATCATATATCTATCAATTTGTACTGCTCGGCAAAGCTATTTAATTTTTAGATTAGTTTTTATTAGTTTTTTAACTAACTCTTTAACTTACAAAAACTATTTTAGCGCAAACGCAAAATAAAGTCAACTATTTTTTGCGTATTTTGTAAAATATTTTTTGTCATGTCTTAGAAAGGCTGATAAATCAATGTTTTATACATTTGAAATCGTAAAGGATTTATGTGAAAAACAAGGGATTTCACTAAATACCTTGGAAGAAAAACTAGAATTAGGAAAAAATTCTTTGTATGGATTAAAAAGAAATCAACCTTCTGCTGAAAGGTTGCAACAAATCGCCGACTACTTCAACGTGTCCACCGACTACCTATTGGGACGCACAGAAAATCCTAACATTGCGAAAGATGGTGATGCTTCTGCACCATTAGACCTCAGAGACATTGCTGCGCAATCTATGTTATTCGATGGTAAGCCACTTTCTGAAGAAGATATAGATTTTATTACAGCGGTCTTGGAGGCACACTTAAAAAATAAATAGAGGTGCATTTATGACTGTAAGAGAGCTTTGCGCCCAGGAGGGTGTAAACCTATGCTACTTTGATGGGACAGGCTGGCATAGTCCAGGATTCTTCAATCCAACATTGAAACTTCTTGCTATTGATATCAATTTATCAGAGCAAGATCAAAAACAAGTAGCCCTACACGAACTAGGCCACAGGGAACATTCACAAAGCCAATATCATCTCAATAGAGAATTGTGTGAGCTTCAGGCAGACCGAAATATGATCCATTATCTTCTGGAAGAAGAGTTAAAAACAATGTATGATGTATCTGAATTTAACTATGTCCATTTTATGGAAAAGTATAAATTAAAAACCATCGCTGATGAAACGATGGTTAAAGAAGAGTATTTAAGTATTATAAATTATATCAAAGGAGTTGAAAATGAGTTTTAAAGGTTTTATAAAATCAAAAACGCTAGGTGAATACCTTCAAGCTAAAAAAAATCCTCAACTGATGGAAGAAATAGAAAATAGAGGAATGAAAACTGTTTTAAAAGAATCTGCCAAAGCTAGTAGTAATCTCGTCGAAGTTGGAAAACAGAAAAAAATAGAAAAAAATGCTATAAAATGCCCACATTGTAGTAGCAAGAAAGTACAGTTTATGCAACAAAATAAAAAAGGATTTTCGGTTGGAAAAGCTGTCGGTGGGGCTGTCTTGACAGGTGGGATCGGAACGCTAGCTGGATTTGCTGGCAAAAAAGGAAAAAAACAATGGCATTGTCAAGAATGTGGAAACATTTTTGAAACAAAATAACAAAAATCCCCACACTCTCCATCGCCAAACTTTGAGTGTGAGGCTTCAACTTTCCATCTAGCAAGCAATGGAAAAGATGATAAAAAAATACAGTTATAGTTTATCATAAATTCTACACCTTTTCAACTATGCGGGCAAGCAATTGAAAAGAAAGGACATTTTATGATAAAAAAATACATTACAAAAAAAGGAGAGACTAGATACCTCTTTCAAACATATCTAGGCATAGACCCAGCTACTGGAAAAGAAAAACGGACAACACGCCGTGGTTTTAAGACCATCAAAGAGGCAAAGGCTGCCGAACGCGATCTTCTCTTAGATGTTGAAGAGAATGGTTTTTCAAGTAATGCAGATTTCCAGAACCCTACATTCGCTGAAGTTGCTGAGCTATGGCTTGAAAGCTACAAGAGCACTGTAAAACCAACAACTTATCAGAACACTAAGAAGAAACTTAATGTTATGGTCGACTCATATTTTACAGATATGAAGATTCAGCAAATCAGTGTAGCTTATTGTCAAAAGGTTGCTATCAAGTTAAGTAAACGCTATATCCTATATGCTAATTACTACTCTGTCATCAGCCGTATTTTCAAGTATGCCGCTTCTCTTGACATCATTAAGTCAAATCCCTTAGACAAGATTATCAAGCCTAAAAATAAACCCTTAAAGGGCAAAGAAAACTACTATACAAAACAGGAACTAACCGAGTTCCTTAAAGTTTACAAAGCAAATTGTAAGCCAGTAGACTATACCTTTTTTCACTTACTCGCTTTTTCTGGATTGAGAACTGGAGAAGCAATCGGCCTCATGTGGTCAGATGTTGACTTTGAAAATAAACGGTTAAGCATTTCTCGCACGGCTGTCGTGATTGGTAAAAAACAAACTGTTCAGGATCCTAAAACCAAAAGGAGTAAGAGGGTTATCACCTTAGATGATGAAACACTGAATATTTTGAAACTCTGGAAACGACAGCAAATAAAAGAATATTTCCAGGCTGGTGTGCCTTACAAACATGATTCGAATTATATTTTTACGAATGACATAGGGGGATGGCTTTTAGCCGCAACTATGAAAGTGAAGCTTAGCAGATTCTTTTGTAAACACAAAGATCTTAAAAAAATTTCGCCTCACGGATTTAGGCATACACATGCTTCTCTTCTGTTTGAAGCTGGTGTTACAGCGAAAATCATTTCAGATAGACTCGGTCACAATAATGTTCAAATCACCCTTGATATGTATACCCACATCAATGATAATCAACGTGTTGAAGTCGTTGACCAGTTCATGGATTTCATCCGCTCCAGCTAAAAGTAAAGTCGTATTCAATATCGTATTCACTTTTGCTTAACACGCTAGAAGTCCACTGGTTTCAAAGGATTAGCAAGCTGTGTACTATTTATGGTATAATGAGAGAATGAAATACCCAAAAATTGATTTAAAAACCATTCGTCTGCAGGCCAGACAATTTCAGGCTGAAAATCCCCGCCTCTTTCTCGTCTATCTCTTACCTAGCATGCTGGTCATCTTGTCCGGCTTCCTCAATCCCTTAGATCGCATCAACGAGTCTATTTTAGAGCAATCCTTTTTAAGCGTTCTTGGTCATGTATTCCAAGCCTACCTTTTTCCACTATTAGTCTCCTTTATCGGAACAATTCTCCTGACCAGTTCAGTCTATACAACCCTGAAACTCATCAAGAATCCTGATACAGAACTAACCGTCAAAAATAGTCTCACTCTCTTTAACGAAGAGCACTTTTCACAAACCTTTTTGACCCTCCTCCTCAAACGTTTCTATCTCTTCTTATGGAGCATTCCTAGTTTGCTTGGAATTTATTTCCTTTTTTACAGTAGCTTTCTTGCAAAGAAATTCGTTGCCCTCCACCCTGAGTTTCCCAATCTAGATTTCACGTCAATTGAAACAGAGCGCTTCCTCATGGCCTTTGGTCTTTACGTTCTAGCAAGTATGCTCTTGATGATTATAGGAAATAGTCTCTATATCCCACAATACTATGCCTATTCGCAGGTAGAATTTCTCCTCTGCGACACCCTAGACTTGGGACAAGCCAGACCAGGACAAATCCTTAAAACCAGCCGTTTCCTGATGAAAGGTTACAAGTTTCAGCGCTTTGTCCTAGACTTACAACTCCTTCCTTGGTACTTCCTCAATTGGATTACCTTCGGAATTGCTAGTTTTTCACTCCTACCCTATATTCAAATCAATAAAATAATTTTTTACCGAGCAGTATTGGCTCGAAAACGTCCAAAAGCTTGAAGGATTTCCCCTCAAGCTTTTTTCTATCAATGAGTTTCTCCTCCTACCAACTTGAGGTCCTCATCCCCATATTCGATAATAGCGCCGATTGCCGCTTCTATCCCTCGCCTAATGTCAACTAAACTCATAGCTGGGGTAGTCGGTCTATTCACCACCTGTTCCATCATATAAGGAATATGCATAAAACCTGCCTTAACATGTGGAAATTTCTTTTCTACCAAATAGAGGGCCTGATACATCAAATGATTGCAAACAAAAGTCCCTGCCGTATTGGAAACAGAGGCCGGTAAGCCCACCATTTTTATAGCTTGAACCATTGCTTTAATCGGCAAACTGCTAAAGTAGGCCGAAGCACCGTCTTGGCGAATAGGAAGGTCAATAGGTTGATTGCCTTCATTATCAGGAATGCGTGCATCGTCTTGATTAATGGCCACTCGTTCCGGTGTCAAGCTAGTTCGTCCACCTGCTTGACCAATACAAAGGACAAAGTCAGGTTGATAACAGTTCATCTCTTCTTCCAATACTTGGGCCGATTTATGAAAAACTGTCGGTACTTCTAGCCAACGGACCTCCGCACCATGGATTTCAGCTGGTAAACCTTTAATAGCCTCCAAGGCTGGATTAACCTTTTCCCCTCCAAAGGGCTCAAAACCTGTCACTAATACTTTCATTTCCAACTCCTTACAAACGATTCCATGAGATTCTTTTCTTAAAAACAAGTATAACATATTTCCCTTATTCTGGAGTTGAAAAGGACTAGCGAGGCTAGGATTGGTCTCTGATACTCAATAAAAATCAAAGAGCAAACTAGGAAGCTAGCCACAGGCTGTACTTGAGTACGGCAAGGCGACGCTGACATGGTTTGAAGAGATTTTCAAAGAGTATGAGTTTATTTAATGAATAAAATACTAATCAAGGCCAAAATAGCTGGTCCACCTTGCTTCAAAATAATTTTCTTATCCGCTGTGAGAGAGCCATAAGTCGCAGCACCAATCACAAACAAGACAAAAATAGTCACAATTTCTAAATTCTGTGAGAAATAAATCCCATACAAGAGAAAGACTCCTAGCAAACCGTTATAAATCCCTTGATTTTTAAACAGTGAACTTACCGACGGACGAGCCAGTTCTTCCTTGTCCATGTTAAAAACACGACTAGTTACTTCAGATTGTGTTGCAACACTTTCCAAGTAAAAAATGTAAAAATGTTCCAAAGCAACAATCGTTGCTAAAATGATTGTCATAATTGACACCTATTTCTCCTTAAATTTCTATATTTTCAATGCCCAAAACCAATTTATTTACTAAACGGCTGAGTTCTGTTCTTTCAGACTCTGTTAAGATACTTTCCATCTCTTCCTTAACCTTGATATGTTTCAGAGGAGGATTCACCACTAACTGCTCCTTGGCATACTTCGTAGCCTCTACCAACACTTCCCGCTGATTTTCAGGATTGCGATGACGCTCCACCAAACCTTCCATTTCTAAAATCTTGAAATGTCGTGTCAAAGCGGCCTGATCAATCTTCAAACGCTCCTGAACCGCTATTTGATTACAAGGGGAATGCTTCAGCAAAAATAATAAAATCTGATACCGTGTCAAACTAATCCCAAGCCTTTTTTCAAACAATTGCGTACTCGCTTGCTCAGACAAGCGGAGTTGATACAGTAAATCTTGAATCTCTATCATTTCTTTCTCCTTTTACTTGATTTATCAATAGTTGACTAATCAAGTAAAATGCAAAGTAAAATAGATTGCAAGAATGTTGCTTGAATCATTACAAGATGCTAGTTTTCCATTCATATTGATACTCAATAAAAATCAAAGAGCAAGCTAGGAAGCTAGCCGCAGGCTCTACTTGAGTACGGCAAGGCGAAACTGACGTGGTTTGAAGAGATTTTCGAAGAGTATGACAAAGAAAAAACGAACGAGAATCGCTCTCTATCACGAAAGCTAGATCTCATTCGCCAAAATGATATTACAAAGTCTGGTTTATCCATTCATTGAAACGTGAACGTGATCATAGTGATTTTCTGTCACGCTACCACGGTCTGGCATTGGGTTCCAAGTATTAGCTGGTCCATATTTGCTATCGAATGGAGCATAGAAACGTTGTTTCCAGATGATGTAACTAATTCCACGGCTGGCCATGTTTTGAATAGCGTATTCCGCAACCTTATCCCCTAGTTCTGAGCTTTCTGGTACCATAAAGTCGATAGCCAAACCTTTTCCGTGATCTCCACTGTCTCCTGGACGGTAACCACTAAAGGATGTGATGCCAAACAAGTTGGCGATTTCTTCTTTAAAGGCAGCTGTTTGTGGTTGAAGGCCTGCATTTTCAGATTTCGCTACTGCCAATCCAGCATAATCGGGCGCAGCTGGAGCCGTGTAAGTTGTTGAAACTGTTGTCGCCTCTTCTGGTTGATAAGTAGAAACTGCTGTTGTAGCTTCATTTGATGAGGCTTCTTTTGCTTCTTCTGAACTTGTTGCAGTTGTTTCTGTTGTTTTTTCTTCTACTGGAGTTGTAGTTGTTTCCACTGTTGAAGCAGCTTGAGGGCTGGCTTGTGTTTCCTGCTTCTCAGCTGAAGTCGTTGCCTGAAGAGCTGCTTCTGCACTACTTGTTTCGGCTGTTTGCTCCTCTGACGTTGAAGTATTTGTAGATGGTGCTACTTCTTCTGCAGTAGCAACTTTCTCTGCAACTTCTGAACTTGATTCCACTTCTTTTATACTTGTAGTTTCTACTGCTTTTGGAGCTTCTGCAATTGGTTGAGAAAGGTCTGCAACCTGAACAGTTTGATCATCAACCGTCACTTGATTGGTTGTCAAATCTGCTGTCGCAGTTGTCACTTCTTCACTAGAGTCTGCTTGAGGAGTTTGGATTTCAACTTCTGTTACTTCTTCAGCTTCATTGACAGTCGTTGTCAAAACAGTTTCTGGAAAAATCAAGTCCATATTCGTGATTTTATTCAAATTCGCAAGAACTGTGACATCTACACCCAAGGCTTCTGCAATGGTGCTCAAGGTATCACCATACTGAACGGTATAACTTGTTTTGTTATCCGTTTTAGTCAAATCATTTTGGATTTGCTCAACACTACGTGCAGTCCAAAGAACTTCTTCTGCTTGAGTTGCCAAGACTGGGGCAAATGACAAGGCTACTGTTGAGGCTAATAATATTCTTTTCTTCATTCTTTCAAATTCCTTTCAAATGAGTACCTGTCTATGATAACACAAAAAATGCTGAAAAAAAGCTCTCTCGGGCCTATTTAACAGAACTGTCTATTCCTTGTAACAAACTCGGTTACTTGAAATAGTTTGTTAGGTCTCTGTCACAAATCTGACACAATCTTCTCGTTACTTGCTCTCAAAAATATGAGGAATATCTGTTAGCGACTGAATCCTGTGATTCCCTTCATAAGACGATTCTAAAAAGTTGATACTTTGAATCCCACTATTCTGGGCGAATTCCACATCCAGAGTCCGGTCCCCTATATAATAAGTCTTGTCAGAATCCAACTGATACTTGTCTAACAGATAGTTAGCCGCTTCTGAATTTGGCTTCCGCGCAAAACCACTCTGACTGGTTAAAATCTCTGTGAAATAGGATTCCAATCCCAAGTCTCTTAGAATGGTAAAAGCATTGTCTCCCTTATGAGTGTAAACAAAGTTCCGAATCCCTACTTGGTCTGCCCAAGCCAACACCTCACGCGCACCTGGCATCAAAACTACCTGGGCATTCTTCTCAGCAAGACTCTGGGCACGCACCTGATTTAGCACTTCCACATCCAGTTTTCTCTCTTCTGCCACCTGCACAAGCAAATCCTGCACAGAAAATTTAAGGATAAACTCTCTCACTTTCTCCTTATCATAAGGAATAGAAAACTGAGCAAAAGTCTCCTCAATCCCTGATAAAATCGCTTCGTAAGAGTCCAATAAAGTCCCATCTAAATCCCATATAAAAGCTGTTTTTTGCATTTCCTATCCTTTCAAGCTCATATAACGCTGGTAGCGGTAGCGTAGAAATAACCAGCGAAAACCATTATCCAAAAGAGTTCCTGCCCAAATACCAGGCAAGCCCCAACCAAGAACAATTCCCATCAGATAGGCTGTCCCAATGCGAATACACCACATTCCTATACTTGTCGCATAAAAGGGAAACCGAGCATTCCCCAAACCCTGCCAAACTGCCGTATAAATAACTGTCCCTGTCGCCATGGGAGTACCAAGTAGTGAAAAAAGTGTCACTAGAACACTAGCCTCAACCGCTAGAGGATCAGTCGTATAGAGATGAGTCAGTGGTATTCTTAAAGCATAGATACTAAAGGTCAAAGGCAACATGAGAAGCAGAGAAAGCCAAAAGGTTTGCTTACTCAAACCAGCTACTCTTTTCCAATCATCCTCCCCAACTGCTCGGGCTACCAACATAACCGTTGCCGTAGCAACGCCAAAGGCTGGCATGTAGTTAAACTGGGTCAAGACTTCTCCGACCGCATTTCCAGCCACTGCCTCCGTCCCGAAAGAAACAACCAAGGCAATGATAACGACATCTCCAGCCCGCATCATAAGCCGCTCTCCAGCTGCTGGTATTGCCAAAGTCAGTAAATCTTTATCCAGTCCAAAAGTTGGCTTCGCATAAGGCAGTTTTAATTGTGACCACAAAATCACAAGACTAACCAAACGAGACAGAATAGTCCCCCAAGCAACACCCGCTATCCCCATATCAAGGATAAAAATAGCTAGGCTGGAAAAGAGAATATTCAAGGCATTTGACAAGAGACTAACATAAAGAGGCAGACGTGGATTATGCGTTGCACGAATCAAGGCTCCCAAACTCGTCATCAAGCCCAAAAGAACAATCGATCCGCCTACCAAGGATAGATATAGTCCACCACTCTCAGCTACATCTCTCTCCGTTCCCAAGAGTCCAATCATCTCTTGTCCAGCGAAGATGGACAAAGCTCCTAAAAGGAAACTTAATAGTAAAGTAATTTTCAACGCCTCAGTCACATGATAGGCTAGCTTAGACTGATCCTTCTGCCCCAAACTTTTTGAAATAACACTAGAAATAGCTGCCCCTAGAGCAATGAAAATCGCCTGATAAATCGTGATAATATTACCAGCTACTGAAACACCTGAAATAGCTATCAATCCTAAATGAGCAACCAAATAACTGTCCACCATTCCCATGAGCATTTGCAAAAAGTTTTCACCCATAGCTGGCAATGCAATATTAAGAATGTCTTTATTTTTCTTAAACAATCTCTCCTCCTGATGAAAAGAAACTCAGTTGGTTTCCCAACCGAGTTTACTCCCTCTGTCTTAAAGTCCTAGATAAGCTTCAACCGCTGCTTGCATATCAGTAGCTGCTACTGTTGTTTTATGACGAACTGGAGCTGTTTCAAGGCCATCAACCGCTGGTGGCACTGCCACTCCTGAAATGTCATTTAATTGAGCCAAGGCTTCAAAGTCAGTTAAGCCTGCTTTTCCTGTTACAGCCTCTACTGCAACTACTGGGAACTTGTATGGACTAGCTGTTGAAGCAATCACTGTCTTAGTCGCATCATCAGTAACCGTTTGGTATTTTCTATAAACTGCTGAGGCAACCGCCGTATGTGGATCCTCAATATAAGAATCTGACTCATAAACACGCTTGATTTCTGCCGCTGTTTCTTCCTCAGTCGCATATTCAGCTGCAAAGAGCTCCAGAATCTCTACATCAAAATCAGTCAGTTCATATTGTCCTTGTGTATTCAAGGCATTCATGAGTTCAGCCGTCTTAACCGCATCATTCCCCAAAAGATGGAAAATCAAACGCTCCAAGTTTGAAGATACCAAGATATCCATAGATGGACTAGTTGTTACTTTAAACTCACGTTTCTTGTCGTAAACACGTGTCTTGAAGAAGTCTGTCAAAACATTGTTGTCATTTGAAGCACAGATCAATTTACCAACTGGCAAACCAATTTGCTTAGCATAAAAGGCAGCCAAGATATTTCCAAAGTTTCCTGTTGGTACTGTGAAGTTGACCTTATCACCAGCCACAATCTCACCAGTTTTGACCAACTGAGCGTAGGCATAAACATAATAAACAATTTGTGGTACCAAACGACCAATGTTCATAGAGTTAGCTGATGAAAATTGCAACTTGTTGGCCGATAATTTTTCACGAAGGGCCACATCGTTAAACATATGCTTCACGTTGGTTTGCGCATCGTCAAAGTTACCGTCAATGGCGATAACATGAGTATTGTCGCCAGTCTGAGTGGTCATTTGCAACTCTTGTACCTTGCTGACACCATCTTTTGGATAAAAGACGATAATTTCAGTACCTGGAACATCTGCGAAGCCTGCCATAGCAGCTTTCCCAGTATCACCAGATGTGGCTGTCAAAATGACAATCTTGTTCTCCAAGCCATGTTTCTTAGCAGCAGTCGTCATAAAGTATGGCAAGATAGACAAGGCCATATCCTTAAAGGCAATCGTTGAACCATGGAACAGTTCCAAGTTGTATTGCCCGTCTAATTTCACCAAAGGCGCTATAGCTGGAGTATCAAACTTGCTATCGTAGGCATTGTTGATACAGTAGTCCAACTCCTCAGCTGTAAAGTCATCTAAAAATGCTGACAAAACAAGCTTAGCAACTTCCTGATAAGAAGCATCTTTCAATTTGTCAAAGTCCAAATCTACCTTTGGATAAGTAAGCGGTGTAAACAAACCACCGTCCGTCGCCAAACCTTGCAAAATGGCTTGGCTGGCAGTTACTGTATTGTTGGCATCACGCGTTGATTGATAAACTAATGTCATTACTCTCTATCCTTTATCTATAGTCTCTTCCATTATATCATGATTTTTCAGAAAATTCTCCCTTTATAAGAGAAATTATAGTCCCAATTCTTCTTTTAAAGGCTCTAAATAAATAATTTCTTGTTTATTTCTCATCTTCAGTCCTTCATCAGCTAGCAAGAGTAAGTCTTTTGAAAACTCTATAATCGCTGTTTCTTCCTGATCTGTAAGCTTTTTCTTAGAAAATTGTCGCCTTAAAAATTTGTAATTTCTCCCAAATGCTTTAAAGAAAGGTGCTGTTTCTAAGTAAGCTTCTAACTTATCTAAATTAACCAACAATCCCAAGTGAAAAGCTGCAGAAGCAAAAGTCCTATCAAGAGGCTGAGTACACACACTACGAAACTCAACAGTTCCTCGAGTCGTTAAGTCTTGGTATTGGTAACTACGATGAGTTTCAAAATCATTCTCCTGAGGGTAAATAAGAACCTCATCCCCATTCAGAGCAAATGCCTGGATTGCAGGCATAGCCAAATAATCCCTTGCCTGAACCGGATAAAAATAATAGGTCTGCCCATCTCGTTCCGCAGTAAAAATTGCAGAATGAGCTAGATAGTCAAAAAAATCCTCCTCATCATCAAAGAGTCTAGCATTAACCCCCACATTCTCTGTATAGATACCATGCATGGATTCTTCCCAGAAAATATCCCTTGAAATTTTCGTATCCCAATCTGCACCCGAAAATTCAGAGTTCGCAAATAAATAAGCCTTAGGCGCTTCAATTTGAGTAAAAGCATTAATCACCCGTAAGTAGTTGGATTTTGAAATATCCAGCTGGACCTGAGACCCACAGATAAAAGCACCATATTCAGGGAAATGATGTAAATCTGATTTAGTAACATTTCTACTCAAATTCAAATAGTCCATCAACATCTGATAGCGTGGGTAAGAAACTGGACAATTCTCATTTTTATCCCAGTTGGGATGAATACCACAGCCAACAATAGCATGATTGGATTCACTTAATTTACTCTGAATTACATCCATATAATTATTAAAACGATTCTCGACCTCTTGAATCGTTTCAGCCTTACCAAATGCAAACTCAATCGTTGTATAGGAAACTTCAAATAAAATAGCATCCTGACTTATCGGATCTACTAACTGGATAGGATTGCCAAAATCATCTACCTTTTCTACAGTGAAATCCAGAGCAGAAACTAAATAATGAAATAGATCCTTTATAATTTCAACATCTGTAGCATCCCCTTCTAAACTTGCAACAGGATACTCCAACTCAATTCCGATAAACAATTCAGAATTTTCTTTAATATTTTTCAAATACCGATGTTTTAATAAATCGATAGAACGAGACATACTATCCTACTCTTTCTTAATCTAAATCAAATTTGAATAACTATTATTATACCAAAAATAATACAAAAAAGGAACGAAGATTAACTACGTTCCTAACTCTATACTATACCGGCGGCCAACAAATTAGCATTAAAATAAGTTAAAATAAATAACAAAAAAGCGATTAAATCAAGGTATTATCACACGCTAGTTAGTATTGAAATTAAGGAAATTGACCAGTGGTTGACCAAATGAATTTTTAGTTTTTACTGTAAATTCAAAGTTTAAAAATTTAATAATCACAATTTTTTATACATGGTTCGATACCGTGTTCGGCGCAATTAGTATAGTCCAATATTTATTCTCAAAAATGGTTTAAATAGCATAGTCTTTTAAACTAGTTTTGTGAATCCAAAAAATCTTCCTACAAACGTAAGAAGATTTTTTAATTATTCTACAATTGTATAATCGCCACCATCTAATAAGTCTATTACTTTTTGGACAAACTGAGTTGAAAGTAAATCTACTATATCAGCTCCATGAGTTTGAAAATTCTCATCTATTTCTTTGACTTCTAATTGAGTATTTTTTTCTACCCTTTCTTCTGTAATTGGGGTATGAAAACTATATTCACCGATTTCATAATATAAAAAATAAAGATGTTTTTTCTCACCTAAGCTGTAATCAAAAAAATCAACTTCCCTATTTCTATCGTAATCATAGTAACTATTTTCCTTAATAATATCATTTATTTTTTCATTATATAGTTTTGTATAATTTTTTTGATAACTATAGACACGTTGTGTTTTCTCCCCTACATACTGTTTATGAATTAATTTTGGTCTGAAGTTTAATAATAAATCTTCTTTCATACTATAGTATTTTTGTTTCTGTTCTTTTGCATTTTCAATATTATTTTCTTTGTATTTGTAGAACCCAGCTTGCTTATAATCTTCTATTTTATCTCGATAGTTTTTTGCTCTTTTATTAACAGAATATATACATTCTGCAATAATTTGATTTGTTATTTCTTTATTCTTAATTAAATCAGTATATTTTTTAGGAGTTCTCATTTTTTAACCCTCGCATTATTTCTTTCTTCTAATATATTTTAACAAAAAATCTTCCTATTTGTAATAAGAAGATTTTTTATTTCTTAGCCTATTCAGTAAATTGGTCTATCCTACCCACTCACCGTTGGCATTAACCTCATAGCCATCTGGTGTAGTGGTGTTTACTGCTAAAGCTCCTGAACTGTAGGCGTAGTACCATTTGCCAGAAACTGTAAACCAGCCTGTTTTCATAGCACCTGACTGGTCAAGATAATACCATGAGCCATTTTCTTTAACCCAGCCTGTAGCCAGTGAACCTGAGTTGTTCAAATAGTACCATGAACCATTATCTTTAACCCAACCTGTAGCCATTGAGCCTGAGTTGTTCAAGTAATACCATGTGCCACCAGTTTTGACCCAGCCAGTTTGCATCCAACCCGCGTGGTCAAAGTAATACCAAGTACCCTTGATTTGTTCCCAGCCGTTGGTTGTATACGAACCATCAGCATGTTTGTACCACCAGCGACCAGCTGACTCAATCCAGTTACCAGCTTGTGAAGCTTTTGAGTCTTCTACTTTCTTGAGTTCTGTATCTGTTTTCTTATCCGCTTGTTTCCCTGCAAGATACTCCAGAGACCAACCTGATAAATTGTAGTAGTCCTTTCTTTCAGCCTTAACCAACTTATCAAACTCTTCTTGGATTTCAGCTAATTTAGCTTGTTCAGCTTTCAATTTAGCTGTAACTGTATCCAATTTATCTTGTGCCAATTTTGCAGCAAATTTTGCTTGAGTTAGTTTTGCTTCTAAATCTGCTACTTTTGCTTGCGCATCTGCAAGATTTTTGTCTGCGTTTAGATAAGCACTCAATTTTGTTGCAATTGCTTTCGCATCTGACACCAATTGGTCTTTTTCTTCATGTAGTTTCGCTTGTTCAGCTTGAAGAGCAGTCAACTTGTTTTCTTCTACTTGCAATTTTGCTTGCGCATTTGTAAGAGCAATTTCAGCATCTTTTTGAGCAGTTTGAGCTGTAGCTAGTTCATCTTTAGCTGTTTCAAGAGCAGTTTGTTTTTCTGCTTGGCTTCTTGAGAAGTTTTCAACAGCTTTTTCAGCGTTTGCTTTACGTTCTTGTGCATTTGTTAAAGCAAGGTTTGCCAATTGCAAGTTCTTTTCAGCGACTTCTGTTTGAAGTGGTGTTGCTGATTTGCTTGCCAATTCTTTCTCAGCGTCTGTTTTAGCTTCAAGTGCAGAAGCATATTTGTGTGAAGCTGCTGCCAATTCTGCTTTAGCGTTTGCAAGAGCAGTTTGAGCTTGGCTGTTTTGTTTTTGAGCTTCAGCTAGTTTTGCTTCAAGTTGGGCAAGGTTTTGGTTGAGGTTGATTGGTTGTTTTGTCTCACTAGCGAAAGTATTTACAAACCAATGATTACCATCAATGTTAGCAATTGTCATTGCAACGCTGTTTTTGGCATTTAAATTATTAGTCAAGTGTCCCCACTTAGAACTTTTATCAAAGAATGAATACATTCTGAATGCTGTTACAACAGATTGTTTTAATTCAGACATATTAGTTGCAGATTGAGAATCAACTACTGGAGCTAAGTTTTCACCACTATCAGATAATTGATGTTGTTTTTCAATTGGTTTTGTAATGCTGAAAGGTAGATGTCCGTCTGTTGATGGGCTTGTACCACGTTTTTCATATTCTTTAGCAATTTGTTTGCTATAATTGATTGCATCTTGAGCTAAATTAGGATGGTTATCACGTCCAACTAATTTTGAAACTTCAGTTAAGAGTTTTGTATAGAAATGACTGATTTCAATAATTTGATTATTTGTTAAATTATTGATATCAACTGTACGTTTAGAGTCGACTTGTTCATTAATATTAACAATGAATTTTTTATTAATTTCTAAAGCCATTTTTTGTAATAAATCACTAGCTTTAGCTGTACGTGTATTCATCCAATTTTCATATGCATCTTTGAAAGTCACTTGGTCTTTATCAAATCCATATTTGACTTTTTCTTCAGCAGTTAAATTGTAAACAACGTTAGTAGCTGTGATAGTATCTGTTGACAACTTAGCTTTTTCTGCATCCAACGCAGTTTGAGCTTCTTTTTCTTTAGAGGCTGTAGCATCTGCTTTTTCTTGGATGGAATTAACTTTGTTTTGGTCTGCGTCCATCATTTCTTTAGCTAATTTCAATGCGTCATTTTTGACATTCACATTGTTCTCAGCTTGTTTGATGGCATCTGCTCGGTTGCTATCTGCTTTCTTAGCAGTTTCGACAGCTGTTGTTGCGCTTGAGATATTCGCATTGGCTTGTTCAATATCTTTTTCAGCTTGGGCAAGTGAAGCTTTTGCTTCGCTAAGTCCTGAACCATTTAGCGCGTCTTCAGCTGATTTTACATTCGCTTCTTTAGCGGTTACTGTTTTATCAGCTTCAGCTTTCTTACTTGTTGCGCTTGCAACGTTAGCTGTTTCAGTTGCTACAGTTTCAGTTTGAGCTTTAATCGCTTCAGTAGACGTTTCAGTTGCTTTTTGATTGGCTTCTTGAGCTTTTACATTAGTATCTTGTTTAGCTTTTGTAGCAGTGATATTTTCTTCTGTAGCATTTGCTTTAACAGCTTCTGCTGACTTCAAGTCCTCTTTAGCGCTTGTCAAAGCAGTTTCAGTAGTTGTGACAGCTTGGTTAGCAGAAGTAGCTTCAGCTTTTGCTGTTTCATTCTCAGCTTCAACTTGCTTAACAGTAGACGCTTGAGCATCAAGAGCAGGCTTGACATCAGAAGATTTCTTCACTTCTGGTTTTGCGTCAGCTACAGGTTTAGAAATAAGAGCTGGTTCGTTTACAGCAGTTACAGTAGTTGTATCAACTGGCGCTGAAACAGTTGCTTCCTGAGCAAATGCAGTTCCACCAACAGACGCAAGCGCAATAGCTGTTGAGGTTGTGAGGGTTTTAAAAGTATTTTTTGACATAACATCTCCAAAAATTCACATTAACAACTATATATAGTTGTTTTTTCTTTAATTATATCGCATTAAACCAACCTTGTAAAGTTTAAACCAATCTTTCAAGAACTAAAATATGTAGTAAAAAAACTGTAATATTAAGTTTGTGAGGTATTACATGAAGCAATCACTAAGAAAATATGTAGGAAAACGAATCCGCCTTTTAAGACTGAAAAAAGGTTTTACACAAGAACAAATTGAAGAACGAGCCGACCTTGGAACAAATTATGTATATAAACTTGAACACTTAGAAACGAACATAACAATTAACACACTTGAAAAAGTTATGAATGCCCTTGAATGTGATATTTCATCTTTCTTTGATATTACAAAAAAAGATGAAAATCCTGAGATTGTTGAATTAATTTCAAATATAAAAAATTTACCTGATAATAAACAAAAAGAAATAATTTCCGCATTTCATATGATTCTAAATCAAGTTAAATAATATTTTAATTAATTTCAAAGCGCTATAATTGATAACATAGCAACCCTATTAAACAACATAAACAACCGCTAAGAAAATTCTTAACGGTTGTTTTTTTACATATCTAATTTTTTCAAATCTGCTGCCATTTGTTCAGTAGCTATCATAGTTTCTTCTATCTTCTCTTCTGATTCTTTAAAATATTTTTCATCAAATTGAACAACATTAAATCCATATTGGAATAAATTTTTGTTGTTCTTTCGATAGCCTAAGCGTTCATCTTGTGTTCTTTGAATCTTATCTAAACCATTTACAAATTTCGAAACTTGTTCAAGTATCATTCTTTGTTCTTCCTCTAAATAATGTTCTAATACCTGCCCCTTTTCTAGTACTACTTCATTCAAGAAGTTCTTTTGTATAATACTTGTTCTATATTCTCTATAATCAGCATTCAAAAATAAATTTGAAGTCTGATAAACCTGAATTCCTAAAGAATCTTCTGTTTTCTTGTTATCAAAAATAACATCTACATACACTCGTTCTGCAAAATCAATTATTCTATTATTTAATTTTTTCAAACAATAGTTTTTTTCAATAAAGAATTCTTTAAATAGTCTGTAAAATTTTTCTTCTACTTCATTTTGATAAAGTCTTGAAATAACTTTAAATAAATTCTTATCAAAAATATCAAATGAAACAATACCATCAGATAAGTCTGCTTCGATTTCTTTTTTAGCTAATTCACTTGAAAACAAGACAGACTCTTTCAAAACTTCGAGCATATTTGATTTCAATTGTTGCTCTCTAATTGTTTTAAAATCAGAAGCGTTGATAGATTCAAAAACAATTAAATAAAAGATTGAAGGGAGCAATTTCTTCCAGTCTTCTTCATTACCCCACAGCAATTCAGAAACACTTAAATTCATATTCTTAGCAATCAACTCTAAAACATATTCAGACAAATGAGTTCGACTATCTTTCATTAATCGACTCATTTTTTGTTTAGCTGTGTCTTTGTTTCCGCCATAATAAGCACCAGCATTACTTAATTCACCAAACATTTCATCATGCAAAAACATATACCAGTAATATTTTTTGCCTTGCTGTGACTGTTCAGCTTTGAAATTTTTGACTTTTGTAGGTACTGCATCAATCGTTGCACGTTTGACAAATTCAATTGTGTTTTTAAACATTTAATTTCCAACTTTCTATAAGTTTATATTTAGAGTATAACACAACAAGTTGTACATTGCAACTGTTTATATATTTATTTTTAATATTTTATCATACAACCTTTTTCTTCCTTTATATATACTAGTTTTATGTTATACGATTAAAATAGTTGCATGTAATATATTTATATTACCGTCTGATTTATTTCAACCAAATACAACTTATCTTTTGATATACTAGTCTTGTGAATGATGAATAACTTTATTTCATTTCATGTTGCATGATTAAAATGGTTGTATGAGAATATTTTTAAATGTCTGTTTTTTCTCTCAATCGACAGTCAATCTTAATCGTGATAAACTGAAAATGTAAATAAAGAACGTTCAAATATTTACAAAAAAATTAATAGAAATAACTAACTTTAAGTTAGTAGAGGTAAAACTAATGGAAAAATTATTGCAAACAGGTTTATTTGGAAGCAATTCAAAACAATCCGGCGATTCAATTGTAAACGATCGTCGTACTGCCCCAGCTCTTAATAACATTTCTACATGTGTTGCTGTAAGTGTTACTGAGCCACAGCCATTCTTCCCAATCGTGGGGTTTGAGAAAAACAGTAATGGTAAAAATGCTCCAGTCTTTTCTGAACAGTCAATCGGATACGAAGTGTTCCTTTCAATGCCAAAGGATAATGGTTCAGTTAAGCTGATTAGCCTTGTTGTTCCAACTCTTGAAATTGCGAACAAGATTCAGTTCAGACATTTGTATCAGTTAGTCAATCCGAGGGGACGTTACAAATATAAAAGTTTTGATGTTATAGAAGTTTGGGCTGAAGATGTTACTGAAGTTAGATTGAAGTAGTGAGGAAATAGATATGCAAGATATTTATAAAGAATTAGATGATTTATCAGCTTTAGACTTGCCCATTGAACTACGAAAGATTTTATCAGTATACATGCATTCTGAAGTTGAAGGACGAGTTTCATCTTTCGTTAATTTGAGCTTAGTTTACTCAAACGGTCGTTACACTGATTTTATTCGTGCATACATGTTTTTTGAACTTATGCGCCGTAAGCTATTAAATGAAATGGAAGAGATTTGTAGGTATTTATGATTAGATACAGGTTAAATAAAAATACAGGTCATCTGATGCCAACATTGCCAAGCCTAGTAACTCTACTCCAAGTTTTTGGAGTTGGGTTACTATTTGGTGGCGGTATTATTCGATGGCTAGGATTTAAAGGAACAGAGATTGGTATTTTTAGAAGTGAAGCACAGCTTGGATTTCATTTAGAACTTATTGGAGTGGCTGTCTTGCTTTTGCTCAATCTTGTTTTATTGGTTCGATTTGTTTTAAATCTATCAAAAATTGGTTCAGTATCTCTTTACTATCAATTAAGATTGATAGAACGACAGACACACAAAGCATTGTTAGATTCAGTAACTGCGAATCGTAAAGTTGGTAGCAAATTTATAGATGTTAGTAAAGCGCATGCGAGCTTTGAAAAGCTAAGCAGGCGCATCACGGTTAAAATCAAAAAATTAGCTGACCAGACTAATGAAGATTTAGAAAAGTTTGCGGAAATGTTATCAGCGTGCTTGGTGGGTAAAAATCGTTCTCTAATCGTTTTAGATTATTGGTTAAGTGAAGATAATACAGAGTTCATTTACTTATTAGATGATATTGTAGAAGCAAAAGCAAGACAGTTCACACCACTAAGGATAACTGAATTAAGACCAGTCAATGATTTTGAAATAACAGTTGAAAAAGGCTTGACATTCTCAATGCTAAAAAATTGCCATGCATTAATTGTTGGCAATACATCCAGTTCTAAAACAACTTTCCTGAAATCGTTACTCACGCAAGTTTTTATGTTTGATTCAGAAGTTGATTTAACAATCTTAGATGTAAAATCGGAGTTTAGTTCATGGGACTTTCTTCCAAAAGGTGTGATTTTATCAGACAGTGAAGAGATTTTAGCATATTTTGAAGAATTGTTGGAATTAGTTATTAAACGTGAAAAAGAAATTGCAAAATTGTCAGCACGTGATGACATTACTGGCGCAACTTTTGTGAATTTCGGTAAAGAGATGAAAATGAAGTTGTGTGTTATCGAAGAGTATTCAGCTATGTTGTCAAGTATAACTGATACTAAAATGAGAAAAAGAGTTCAAGATTTGGTCTTGTCTATTGTTTCGCGTTCTCGCTCGAGTGGTGTCTACATGTGTATCTGCATGCAACAACCACGAGCAGAGCTTTTGAGTACAGCGGTACGAGATAATTTAGGTGTTCGTATCTGTCTATCAAACGGCGCTATAACTGACGAATTAGCTCGAATGGTCTTTGGAGAAACAGATAATATTGATAATCATGCGCCCAGGTTCTCAGGCTATATCATGACTAGTGATGGACAGTTCAGCAAACCTAGAAGATTTTGGAATATTAATCTACACGAACACGATTTGGAAAAGATTAGTACATTTAAACGAGCGTTTTTATACGGTCAACGATTAAGAAAAAAGCGTGAATAATGGGGTACTGGCATTCAGGGGGTCTAGTAATGACCCCCATCCCACCCCCCTTGTGGGTTAACTATAAAATAATTAAAAGGAGTTATGTTATATGATTCAATGTGATGTTGATGAAATTTCATTTGTATTTTTGCCTAATTTTAACGATATGATGTCAAATTATGAAGCGTTTGCTTCAAATATTTGTTTAAAAATTGATGAATTATTGGAATTAGAAAAGTACACGGTTAATTACAAGTTAAATGAAAAAGGATTTGCAGGCTACAATTATATTGTCAATTTTGATGATTTTGATATTTTGTTATGTTTTAACACTGACAGCCCACGAATGGGAGTGCTTCTCAAATTCTCAGGTCAAGGCTTAAAACATTTCATGAAACGACGTGAAGAAGATAATCAAAAAATTTCGTATCGTCGATTAGTTCAAAAATTTTTTGAATTAGAAAATTATTTTAGCGGTAGTTGTAGAGTTTCAAAAATTGATTTTGCGGTTGATTTTATAGATGAAGGTTTGAAAGTGAATCAGATTCATCAGGAGTTAAACAAGTCAATAATCAAATCAAAATACGTTGACAGTTTTACAAATACAATCAAATTAAGAAAAAATCAGTCAAATATCAGTACGATTAACACAAACAACAGAGTAGAAACAATCTATGTTGGTAGCAAAGCAAACAAAGGAAACTCTCTACTACTACGAATTTATGATAAAAAATTGGAGCAGGAGAAAAAGAAGGGCATCTTTTATGATGAAGCCTTAAAGTATGATGATTGGGTGAGATTTGAAATGTCAATCAGACAAGCTTACGCTAATCAAACTGGATTAGATATTTTAAAGTGCAGAAATGATAAAGAACTATCGAGCCTTATTTTTCAACGATTTACCGACAAGTATTTATTTTTCAAAAATGATGAATTATGGGATATTTCAAAGGTTATGATGGAATACGTTTCGACTGATTTTGATTTATTGAGGTCAAAACCACGGCGGAAAAATGACTTATTATCTACTTACATCTATCTGTTAAAAAATAGTGGTTTGGAATCGTTTCTATACAAGATTCAAAAAATCTATGGTGAGGAAGCAATTCAGGAATTTTTCAAGCATGTTTTGATTCATTTCAAAACAAAGTACAAACCTACGCCAGATACAATCATATTTTTAAATAACAAAAAAGATGAACTAAAGAAAGAAAAAGAGCCGTGGCAGGTATTCAAGTAAGACAATGGAAGGAATTTTATATGATGGATAAAATCTCAATCAAAATAGACAATTTAGAAGTACAGTTGCCTGATTCTCATATTATAGTACAAAAAGATGAATATCTTGACTTAAAAAACAAGGCTTCACAGGGGCAATATATGAGTCTATCAGAGGTTTTAGAGATGATTTCCGTCTCTAGACCTTGGCTACTGGAAAATGTTCTTTATCAGGCTGATATTCGGTCAATAATTGATATTGATAAAAATAAGGATGGTTTTGTGAAATATCCAAACAATCAGGGCGGACGGTACTACTTCTTAGCCAGCAAAACAAAACAATTTTTTGAAGAAAACTTTGCAGAAATCTTTAATTTATGATACGATAATCAAGATAATATCTTGGTTATCGTCTTTTAGAAAGAGGTAATCATGTCTGTTTCATTCAGAAAACGAGGTAAAAAGAATTTATGGGATTATAGAATTTTTGATAAAAATAAAAAGGTAGTTGCTTCAAATTCAGGTTTTAAGACAAAAAGAGAAGCTGAGATTGAAGCACTAGCTCTTGAGTTAAAATTGCTTAATGGTGCAATAATTGATAAAAATATTACATTCTATGCTCTATGGGAGAAGTGGTTAGAATTAACTGTCAAACCACTCGGAAAAGCAGAAGCTACATTTAATAAACATTTATTGCGTGGTAAGTTTATCAAAGATTATTTTAAAGATAAACCAGCATTAAAAATCAAAGCGAGCGAATATCAAGCATTTATTAATAAGTACGCTGAAACAAACTGTCGTGACAATGTAAGTAGAATGAATGCGGAAATTAGGAATGTTATTGTATTTGCGAAAAGAGATAAGCTTAATATCGAAGATTTTACTGAAGGGGTTATTCTTTCAGGTCGTCCACCTAAAAAAAGAAAAGATGAAAAATATATTCATAGCTTTGATGACTATCAAAAACTAGTAACATATTTAGAAAACAATCTTGATTTAACTACTTCTATTGTTCCATATTTACTTTTGATTCAACTGAAAACAGGAATGCGTGCAGGAGAGGTTGCAGGTCTCACATGGGATTGTGTGTTGTGGGAAAATTCAGAAATCAAAACTTATAGACGATATGATACAGCTAGAAAACGGTGGGCAAACCCAAAAACAGAAGAATCAATCCGTACAATTCCTGTTGATAATGATACTTTAACCATTCTAAAAAAATTAAAACAAGAACAAACTGTATTCATTGAAAACGGTACAATTACAAATAATGAAAATATGATTTTAGTAGATTTGAATTATAAGATTATAACAAATGCTGGAATCAATAAGCATCTAAAGCAAATTTTAAAAGATTTAAAAATTTATCCTCAGACTATGACAAGCACAGGTCTCAGACACACGTATTGTTCAACAATGTTAGCAATGGGTGTTGATATTTGGGCAGTTTCAAAGTTAATGGGGCATCGAGATATTAAGCAAATAACTGAAACTTATGGCCATCTTATAAAAGAAAAAGCAGATATTGAAAATAATAAAGTTCGTGCAGTTTTGACGAGTTTAGTTAAAAAATAGAATTATTGACCAAAAGTTGACCAAATCAAAAAAGAACGCTGATTTAACAACGTTCCTTAACTCTATACTATACCGGCGGCCGGGGTCGAACCGGCACGTCCTTGCGGACACTGGATTTTGAGT
>ERZ1036424.50-NODE-50-length-92909-cov-5.076443_pt1 | contig 92909 bp, 74 predicted proteins | sample MGYA00514221_ERZ1036424 | MGnify/ENA primary metagenome ERZ1036424 (study PRJEB33795, sample SAMN09464939) | human gut metagenome | host: Homo sapiens | place: USA: Stanford, California | collected 2016-11 | study: EMG produced TPA metagenomics assembly of the... | reverse complement strand
TTTATAGAAACAGTTTTATTATTTTAACTGTCTACTATAAAGGGAGCATATCATTGCCCTAGGAACAAACTATTTGTGGACTAATTTAAATATTAGAAATACTTAATATGATTTTTCTAGCTTTATGAAAGAATATATATCACATTTAGTTTTGACTACAGACTATCACCCTAAGACAATTCAAAGGCTCCAGTGTATAGTTGATAGTATTTTCCTTTTTCTTCTATTAAGGATTCATGATTTCCACGTTCTATTATTCTACCTTGTTCAAGTACCATAATAACATCTGAATTCTTAACTGTTGAAAGTCTGTGGGCAATTACGAAAACAGTTCTTCCATGCATAAGTCTATCCATACCTTCTTGAACTATAGCTTCAGTCCTTGTATCAATACTTGAAGTAGCTTCATCAAGTATTAAAACTGGTGGATCTGCAATGGCAGCTCTAGCTATAGCTAGTAGTTGTCTTTGTCCTTGTGATAGATTAGCTCCATCTCCAGTAAGCATTGTGTCATATCCATTTGGTAAATGCTTAATGAATAAGTCAGCATTAGCAAGCTTTGCTGCTGCTTTAACTTCTTCATCAGTAGCTTCAAGTTTACCATACCTAATATTATCTGCAACTGTTCCAGTAAATAGATGTGTATCTTGAAGTACTATTCCCAGTGATCTTCTTAAATCATCTTTTTTAATCTTATTTATATTTATACCATCATATCTTATTTTACCATCTTGTATATCATAAAAACGGTTGATTAAGTTTGTAATTGTAGTCTTACCTGCTCCTGTAGCTCCTACAAATGCTATTTTCTGACCAGGTTTTGCAAATAGTTTTACATCATGTAATACTATTTTCTCTGGATAATAACCAAAGTCAACTCCATCAAATACAACATCTCCACAAAGTTCTGTATAAGTAGTTGTTCCATCTTCATGTGGATGCTTCCACGCCCAAACTCCAGTACGTTCCTTAACCTCTTCTATATTACCATCTGAATCTATTTTTGCATTAACTAATGTTACATATCCATTATCCATTTCTGGTTCTTCATCTAACATTTCAAAAATACGTTCAGCTCCAGCAAGTGCCATTATTATAGAGTTAAATTGTTGTGCTATTTGAGCTATAGGTTGGTTAAAAGTCCTTGTCAATTGTAAGAATGACGCTAATGCACCAATAGTAAATCCTCCAAAACCGTTTATTGCAATTATAGCTCCTACTGTAGCAGTAATAACATAGTTTAGATTTCCTATATTGCCCATTATAGGCATTAATATATTTGCAAATGTATTGGCATTATCTGCACTATTAAATAGTTTTTCATTTAAAACATCAAAGTCTTTCTTAGCTTCTTCTTCATGACAGAATACTTTTACTACCTTTTGTCCTTCCATCATTTCTTCTATATAGCCATTTAATGCCCCTAAGTCTTTTTGTTGCATTCCAAAATATTTTCCACTTTTTCCACCAATAGTTTTGGTAGTTTTAAGCATTATTAATACCATGATTATTACAATACATGTTAATGGTATATTTAATGCAATCATAGAAATAAATACACTTATAACTGTAATAACTGAAGATAATAATTGTGGTATACTTTGACTGATCATTTGTCTTAATGTATCAGTATCATTTGTATATAGACTCATTAAATCTCCATGTGAATGTCTATCGAAAAATGGAATAGATAGTTTTTGCATGTGAGCAAACATATCATCTCTAATTTTCTTTAATGCACCTTGAGAAACGTAAATCATTATACGATTATATACATAGGTTGATACAACACCTATATAATAAATAACTGCCATATATAATATTGCTTTTAAAAGAGGTCCAAAGTTATTATTTGCATCACCTATAAAAGGTAATATATAATCATCAATTAAACTTTTTAAAAATAATGTTCCTGCTACATTTGCAAGTGAACTAATAATGATACAGATTACTACAAATGCTAATTGAAGTTTATATTGTTTAAACACATATGACATTAACCTACTTAATGTTTTCATGGGATTTTTACTCTTTGGTCCACCCATTTTAGGTCCTGCCATTGGTCCTCTCATAGGTTTAGCTTTTCCACTTTTACTTTGACTCATCACTATCAGCTCCTTTCACTTGAGATTCATATACTTCTTTATATATTTCATTGTTACTTAATAATTCTTCATGAGTTCCAAAGCCATCTATTGCTCCATCATTTAATACTATAATCTTATCAGCATCTTGAACTGAAGAAATACGTTGTGCAATAATAATCTTTGTTGTATCTGGTATTTCTTCTTTAAAAGATTTTCTTATAAGTGCATCAGTTTTAGTATCGACAGCACTAGTTGAATCATCTAAAATAAGTATTTTAGGCTTCTTTAGTAAAGCTCTTGCAATACAAAGTCTTTGCTTTTGCCCTCCTGATACATTAGTTCCCCCCTGTTCAATAAATGTATCATACTTTTCTGAGAAATTTTGAACAAATTCATCAGCTTGCGCCTGCTTACATGCATGAATTATTTCTTCATCCGTAGCTTCTTTGTTTCCCCATCTTAAGTTTTCTTTAATTGTTCCAGAAAATAATACATTCTTTTGAAGAACCATAGATACTTCATCTCTTAAAGCTTCTATGTCATATTTTCTGACATCAACTCCTCCAACTTTAATACTACCTGAAGTAACATCATACAATCTTGGAATAAGCTGTACAAAGGTAGATTTAGCACTTCCTGTTCCACCTAATATTCCTATAGTTTGTCCAGATTCTATTTTTAAGTTAATATTTTCTAAGTTTAAATTATCCATTTTTTTGCTATAGCTAAAACTAACATTTTCAAATTCTATAGATCCATCTTTAACATCATAAATAGAATTTTCTGGATTAGTTAAATCACTTCTCTCATCTATAACCTCTGAAATTCTTTCAGCTGATGACTTTGCCATAGTAAGCATTACAAAAACCATAGAAATAAACATTAAACTCATTAAAATATTAGTTGAGTAAGTAAATAAGCTCATTAGTTCACCTGTTGTCATTGTATTTGATACAATCATCTTCGCTCCAAGCCAAGATAAAAGTAAAATACATGTATACATTGCAAATTGCATAAGAGGCATATTTAAAATGATTATTTTTTCAGCACTTATAAAGAAATTGTATAAAGTTTGAGAAGCCTTATTGAACTTACCTATTTCGTGATCCTCTCTTACATAAGCCTTAACTACACGCATACCTGTTAAATTTTCTTGAACACTAGCATTTAAATCATCATATTTTTTAAATACCTTTTTAAAATATGGATGAGCATTAGTCATTATGAAATATAAGGCTATGCTTAAAAACACCATTGCAACAACGAATATTAAAGATAACTTTGCATTAATATAAAATGACATTATCATTGCAGATATAAGCATAATCGGTGCTCTTACAAGCATTCTTAATATCATTTGATATGCATTTTGTACATTAGTTACATCTGTTGTTAGTCTTGTTACAAGTCCAGCTGTTGAATATTTATCAATATTAGAAAAAGAAAAGTCTTGTATGTTATGATACATAGCCTTTCTTAAATTCTTTGCAAATCCTGCTGATGCTCTAGCTGCAAACTTACCTGCAAGCGCACCAAAAGTAAGTGATAACATTGAAGTAATAACCATAATTCCCCCAACAATATAAACATACTTCATATCACTTTTTCCTATTCCATTATCAATAATAGCAGCCATTAAAAATGGTATAATAGTTTCCATTATAGATTCTAAAGTAATAAATACTGGAGATACAATAGAATCTCTCTTATATTCTTTTACATAACTTGCCAGTTTTTTTATCATATATCTTCCTCCTTTTTTGTTAGATTTCTAACTATATATATTTATAATTGCAACTAAAATAATTTAAACAAATATTTTAGTTAGGCTTCTAACTAATACAGCAAATCTTAATCTGAAAGTTTATTGGATAGCTTATCAAGTATATAAAACATGAAGTTTATCTCACCTTCTGTTAGCTCTTCTTCTATTTGTTTTTCTATATTACAAATAGTCTTAAATACAGTTTCATTTACTTCTATTCCTTTGTCTGTTAGTATTATCTTTTTAAGTCTTCCATCTTCGCAGACACTTACTCTTTTTATATAACCATTCTTCTCCATATGGTTAAGTACACTTGTAACTGATGAACTTCTTATCTTAAAATCATTTTCGATATCTTTTTGAAAAATGTCTCTCTTTTGTGATTGATAATATAGAAAACCAATGATTTTACCTTGAACACCTGTGATTCCATATTTTGAAACTTCATTATCAACTCTTCTGCGAATTTTATTACTTACTATATTAATTTCTTTTCCGATATGTTTTTTATCTTCCATTATAATTTTACCCCTAACATTTAGCTAGACTTCTAAGTAATTTTAATCCTTCATTTTTAATTTGTCAACTAATTATAAAAAAAGATTATGATTATCTCTTTACTAAATAATCATAATCTATTCCTTTTATAACTATATTGTTCAGGCTGAAATCATTTGTTAGATCCAAAACTTCTTCCCTTTCACTTCTTACTTTAACAACTGGACGTAATGGATTATTAATATTATCTCTAATTACTATTCCTTGTCTTCCATCACTTAATCTAACACTTGCACCTATAGGATATGGTTCAATTTTTCTTAAAAACACTCTTACTATATTAATATCAAAACTTATTCCTGAGTTTCCCATAATATATTCTATCGCCTCTGATGGCCTTATTGGATTTCTATATGGTCTGTTACCTGTTAATGCATCATATACATCTGCAACTGAAATTACTCTAGCAAATATCGGTATGTTGTACCCTTTTATTCCATACGGATAACCTGTTCCATCAAACTTTTCATGATGTGAAATTATCCCACCATATATATCTTCATTTATAAGTTCATTGTTTATAACAAACTTACCGCCTAATTCGGCATGCTCTTTAACAACATTAAATTCTTCACTTGTAAGTCTTGATGGTTTAGTTATTAATTCTACTGGAATATCTACTTTTCCAATATCATGAAGCATTGCAGAAACTCCAAGTTCATATAATTTCTCTTTACTAAATCCAAGTTCTGTACCAATAGCAATTGATATTACAGTTACACTTAGTGAATGATAATATGTATTTTCATCATAGGTTTGTAAATCACTTATTCCTATAGTAATATCCTTATTTGCATATATTTTATCTGATAGTTCTCTAGATATTTCTTCTATGCTTCTAATACTGTCATTGTTTAGTATTTCGTTCTTTTCTTCACATATATCAAATATACTCTTAATCGCAGCTACTGATTTATATTTAAATTCATCATCCATTATTTTATTTTCTCTGCCATCGTCAATATATAATCCAGATATATTAAAACTATCAAGCTTTTCAATAATATGTTCATTTAAAATAGAACCTTTAGTTAGCAGAAAGGCTTTCGAATCCTTTAAACTAGGCACTTCAGTATTCTTTGCTAAAACCATTCCACTTTTTAATCCATATTTAGGTACGAGAATCATTCCATTCACCCCTTAGCGCTATATTCTAAACGTATCTAAATCATCGCTGATTAAATATTAATACTTTCTAATAAATTATTCAAATAAAATAACTATTTTCAATATTTGGTCTTAGTATACATTATTTTTACTTATTTTTTCAATTATATAAATTTATTTCTTACTAAATTTTAAATATTATTTTTTTGTATAATAGAATTACTTATAATGACAAACACCCTTATTGTAACATTTTAATTCTAACATTAATTTTTATAATTATAAAGCAATGACATTTGTACAGTTAACTATTGCTAATTATACAAATGTCATTATTGTTTTTAATAATACGTATTTTATATTGTTTTTGTATATAGAACATTTAATACTTTAATTCATAGAAATACAATTAAAGATTTTTATAGCTTATTAAATCTATATTATTCTCATTTATGTAATTCTTAACTTCATTACTAGTCAAAGTTTCTAATTCCTTTGTTCTTGGTAATGCATAAGAACTGCTATTAAGTATTTGTTGATCTAAATATGCTGGATGACTCATTATTTCAAATGATTCTTTATCCTTGTTTTCCTCTAGAAGTTTAATGATATTTTCTGGAGTTATTTTTTCATTTCCATAAAATCCATCTTCAAAAGCTGATGTAGTTTTTATATCATTAGGAAATTTTATATCATCATTTAAAGCAAGTCTAACTGGAAGATTGTATTCCAATGCCATTTCTTTTACAACCTCAAATATCTGTTCTGCACCATGAACATGATGATGACTATCAATATGTGTTGGCTTAATTCCAAATGATAAGAATTTATCCATTTGAGCTCTAAATTCTTTTCTTACATCATCAATCTTTGCAGATTTTTCTTGTATACCTATCTTTTTGAATTTTCCTGATTCATCAACTAATGAATCTACTCCTTCTGATAATGGATATCCTGCTGTAAGTACAAAATGTATTCCTACTCCTAAGCCTGGATTTTCCTTTGCAATATTTGCAGCATATTCAGCCGCTGGCATGTTACACATTAGTGTAGTAGATCTAACTATTCCATTTTTATAGGCTTCTAAAATTCCTAAAGTTACCGCTTTAGATATTCCAAAGTCATCTGCATTAACTATTAATTTCATTTTAATTCCCCCTATTTTTAAAATAAATCTACATCTTTAAGCTTATCACAAATTCAAAGAAAAATCCTACATTTTCGTAAATGTTTACTTAAATTTAATTTATCCACTCATTAAAGATATAATTAACCTTTGAGTTTTGTGAATACTCCACGAAAATAAGGACATATGTTTATTACGATTGCTAAAAAATTTTTAAAGTACTTCTATAATTTCAATCAATAAAACTGTTAAACTCGCATTCGCTCAAACAATAACAGTTTTACAGCTTAAAATTATGAAGTACTAATAAAAATTTTTGGATGCACTCTACATAAACATATGTCCTCATTTTCTAGTATGGTAATAACTCAAAGGTTAATTAAAACATTCTTTTTATGTACACAAAGTCAGCAAAAATATTATTAAGTTTCTAATAATAGTAGATAAAATATAACCATTTAAAAAGTTATATTTTACCTATATATTCTTTTAGGAACAAACTTTTTTGGTACAACTTTAAATAATTGCAAGTCTTAAGTGAGAGTCAAAAAGTAAAGCTCCAAATCTTGTATTTTGTTTCTCGAACTTACTCAGCGAATGAATATTAGCCTAAGTTTCCTCTCTATTTTTCTAGTTTTATGAAACAAGCATTTATTATATTTCTATTTTGACTATTTCAAAAAGCACAATGGCTTGTTATGAAATAATAGTACTTTATTAGTTAAAGAATTCTGTAAATGCTTTAATTGTATATTCATTATCTTTTACTGATGCAAGCTCTCTTATTGAATGCATGCTAAGTAAAGGTGCTCCCATATCTATTACTGGTATATTTAACTTAGCTGCTGTTATTGGTCCTATTGTTGTTCCACCTCTTAGGTCTGATCTGTTTACAAACTCTTGAACTGGAACTCCTGCTTTTTCACATACGCCTTTAAATATTGCTGCTGCATAGCTGTCTGTTGAATAGCTTCCACTTGCTGCAATTTTTAGTACTGGACCCATACCAAGCTTTGGCTTATTTGTTGGATCACTCTTTTCAGTATAATTTGGATGTATTGCATGAGCTAAGTCAGCAGAAATCATAACTGAATTGCTAAGAGCTCTCTTAAAGTCTTCTCTATCTTTATTAAGCCCTAAAGTTATTCTTTCAAGTATATTTTCTAAAAGAGATGAATTAGCTCCTTGTGAAGTTAAACTTCCTATTTCTTCATTATCTAAAGCTACTAATACTTTAGTTGCCTTATTCTCTTTACTTTGTAACAATGCTTTTAATCCTGCAAATACCATCCAAAGGTCATCTAGTCTTCCAACTGATATAAATTCTTCTTCAAGTCCAACTAATGATCCTTTTTGAAAATCATATAAGAATAAATCAAAGTCTAATATATCCTTAACTTCAATTTTTAATGTCTCTGCAATAAGTTTTATTAAATATCCGTCCTTCTCTAAAGCTTCATTAGCCATAGTAAGTAATGGTAAAGTATCTTTTTGTCTATTATATTCATAGCCATCATTTACACTTCTATTCATGTGTATTGCTAAATTAGGTATTATTAGAACTGGTTTATTTACATCAACTAACTTTACTTCTGGTTTAAAAGGATCTTCTCCTTTTATTGTTACTCTTCCTGCTATTGATAATGGTCTATCAAACCATGTACTTAATATTGGTCCACCATAAACTTCTGTATTTAATTTTACATAATGATCTTCAACATTTATTTCTGCATTTGGTTTTATTCTAAACCCTGGTGAATCTGTATGTGCTCCTATTAATTTAAATCCACTTTCCTCAATATTACCAGATCCAATTTCAAATGCGATTATTGCAGAATTATTTTTTGTAATATAATATTTTCCACCTTTTTTAAGATCCCATTTTTCACTTTCCTTAATTTCGCAATAACCATTTTTATCTAAAATATTTTTAACTTCATTAGCCCCTTGAAATGCTGTCTTACTATTATTAATAAAATCTAATAATTCTTGTGTATTATTCATACTAACTCCCTCTTTTCTATATAAATTAATTTAAATACCGCCCCAATGATTTAAAATCGATATCATTATTATAATCTAAGCTACTGTACTAGTAAATGAATTCACCTATTACTCTAGTTAAAAATATAGTAAATAATTATTTCATAAAAATAGAAACCCTATTATTTGCTCATATGACTAAATTTAACACATTCTCTATGGTATGTAATTGGTGCAATTTGTTAATCTATTGAATAAATATGAATTTTATAGTATTATATATAACAATTATTAGTTTTTAATGCAAACATTTGTTTGTAATTTATTTGTATATTTTTTTACATGATATAATAATCTATATGACTTATATTTATAATTATAATTGAAATACTATAATTATTCATTTAGCATACTATAAAAAATATTACTATTAATTTCACTTTATTTATAGTTTTAAATTTATTGAGATTTATTTACTAATTTATTACATATTAGAAATTTATATGAAATAAAATAATAGGAGGTTTTTTATGTTCTTTGAATTTTTAATCAACAAGTTTGTGAAAAATAATTCTAACACTAATGATGAATCAGTGAGAAATTCTTATGGCACTTTTGGAGGAATTATAGGCATAATTATTAATTTTATTTTATTTGCAATAAAACTTTCTGTAGGTGTAATTACCTCAAGTATAGCTATTATGGCTGATGCATTTAATAATCTTTCTGATGCCGCATCTTCTTTAATTACTATATTAGGATTTAAACTTTCAAGTAAGCCAGCTGACAGAGAGCATCCTTTTGGTCATGGTAGAATAGAATATCTTTCTGCTCTTATTGTTGCATTTATGGTTATGTTAGTAGGATTGCAATTTATCAAATCTTCATTTGAAAGAATTATTAACCCTACTAATGTCACATTTGAGTTAATTCCATTTATATTGCTTTTTGTTTCAATATTTTTTAAAGTATGGCTTTCAAGATTTAATAAATTTGTTGGAGAAAAAATCAACTCTTCTGCTTTAAAGGCTGCATCAGTTGATGCCTTAGGTGATGTTTTTACATCTACTTGTGTAGCTATTTCTTTTTTAGGCTCTAAGTTTACTTCTTTTCCTATTGATGGATATATTGGTCTTGTAGTAGCTTTATTTATAGTCTATTCTGGATTCAATTTAGTAAAAGATACTATAAACCCACTTTTAGGAGGACCTCCAGATCCTGAACTTGTTAAATCAATTGAAGAAATGGTATTAGCGTATGATAACATAATAGGAAGTCACGATTTAATAATTCATAACTATGGTCCAGGAAAATGTATGGCATCTATTCATGCTGAAATTCCTAGTGATATTAGCGTTGTAAAAATACATGAAATTATTGATCAAGCTGAAAGAGAGATTTCGGATGCACTTAAAATTTATTTAGTAATACACATAGATCCTATATGTATTATAGATGGAGAAATTAAAGAAGCTTATGATGAGATATTAAATATTATTAAAGATTATGAATACATAGAATCTATACATGATTTTAGAGTTGTAGGTGAAGGTGATATTAAAAATATCTTATTTGATGTAGTTATCAATCCATCTAAAAATTATAATGTAACAGATGATGAATTAATTAATATTCTCTCAAATCGTTTAAAAGAAAAGCACAAGAACTATAATTGTGTAATTACTGTAGATAAACAGTTTTAAGATATTATGTACTTTTTAGTTTTGATTGTATGCATTGAAAAAGAATATTCATACATCCGTAATCATTTCTGAAAAATTCATTATATCTTTAATAATAATTGATAAATTTGGAATTAAAGATTTTCTATACTAATAAATATAATCATATATTTATTTATAGAAGATCTTTTTTGATTAATCCATCAAAATTGTTAATTCTGTTAACTTGTGTTATGCTTTAATTATACTTTATGTTTAGGGGGAATATCTATGAAGTGTCCAAAATGCGGAGAAGATTTAGGACTAAATAATATATGTATAAATCCTATGTGCATTAATTTTGGAAATGAAATAACGTCTAACCAAACACAAAACTCAGAAAATAATAGCAAGTCAACTGACAGTTCTTTAAATAATTCTTCATTTAATAATAATTATGCTAATAGAAATACTAACTCCAAAAATTTTGATAACATAAATAATACTTCCTTTAATAATAAGAAGAATAGTATTAATGTAAATCAAAATATTAATAATAATGCATATATCTCAGATGAAGAATTTGAAGCTTTTTTTGATAATAAAAATTCAAATTATTATTTAGGACATTTAAGTCAATATAGATCTAATAATAAGTTTACTTCTTGGAACTGGCCAGCTTTTCTATTTACTTTTTACTGGTTACTTTATAGGAAACTTTATGGAGTAGCTGCCTTACTTTTTGTTGGAAATTTTGCAATAACATTAGTTTTTAATGGTCTTCCAGTTTCATTAATACTGCGCATTTTATTAGGTGTTTTTGCAAACTGTATATATCTTCGTTCCTGTGAGCAAAAAATTAAACAGGTAAAAGCCTTCTGCAGAAATAGCAGTAGAGAAGATTATATGAAAAAACTTAATATAAAAGGTGGCGTCAACTTAGTTGCCCCTATTATATTTGTTGTTTTACTAGTTCTTTTAATTATTACTATAGCTATTGTTGCCTTCTTTATTTTTTCAAATAATACTTCTAGTACAACACATTCTTTCTATTATTACTATTAATAAAAGATCTATTTCAAGTTAGTTTGCTTGAAATAGATCTTTTATGTTGTAGCATATTCTATATATTTTATATTTATTTAATTATTATTTTACCATATGCTAACTCTATCTTCTGGTTTAACATACATTTTATCGCCTTCTGTTATTCCATAGGTTTCATAAAATTTTTCAAATTGCTCTAGAACAGCATTAACTCTATATTTATATGGTGAATGACTATCCCATTGAAGCATCAGCTTTTCAAATTCTGGACTTCTCACACATTTATACCCCTCCGCATAACTTTCAAAAAACTCTTTGTAATTTGCATTAGGCATTGAATCTAATATATCTAAAATACAAGCCACTCCGCTAATATCTGCAATATTCTCTCCAAGTGTAAGATCTCCATTAATTTTTTCACCATTATCTAATTCTATATTACTATAAAAATCTTTCACTTTATTTGTTCTTACTTTAAATTTCGCATAATCTTCTTCAGTCCACCAGTTATTACGATTTCCATCACTATCATATAATGCACCAAAATCATCAAATGCATGACTGATTTCATGTGAAATTATAAAGCCTATCGTTCCTAATTTCTGTTCTTTAGTTTTATCTAATCTATAAAAATCTGGTTGTAACATGGCTGCTGTAATAACTATACTATTTGTATTAAAATGATATTCAGCTGCTACTTCTTGAGGCGTTATTTTATCATCAAATAGTGACCTATCTACAGTTTTGTTTACTTTTCCTAATTCCTGTTTTCTTTCATAAGTGGTCAAGTTCATCATGTTACTAAAAAGTGATCCACCTTGTTCTTTAGATTTTATTTCTAAACCTAAATATTCACCATAATTATCTGGATATCCTATATTTATTTCAATCTTTTTTAACTTATCTAAAGCATTTTTCTTTGTTACTTCACTTATCCAGGTGTTATTCGATATTCTCTTTTCATAAGCATTTATAATTTCTTTAGTAAGTGCTTCAACATCTGCTTTCTCTTCCTTACTAAAGTATTGTCTAGCATAAAGATTTCCTAATGCCATGTTAAACTTTTCATTAACCAGATTATAAGAATACTCTTCTAATGATAAATTATTTTCAACACTTTTATTATTCAAAAATTCAACATACTCATTTGTTGCATCTTGATAATCATCACTTAAAAATGATGATGAGGCTTGCAACACTGTTAATTCAAGATAATTTTTAATTAAAGGTAAATTTTCATTTGTATACAAATCATTAAGTTTTTTCAACCATTTTGTTTGTTGTAGCACAATTTTATTTGATGTATCTATCCCTAATGCTTTCATAATACTAGGAAGTTTTAAGTTTGGAGCCATAGAATTTAAGTCATCTATTGTTACATCAACATTAAATGTACTCATATCTATTTGTTTATTAGTCCTAACCTCTTGAAGTCCTAATATTGAAGGTGCTAGAACTTCTTCAAGCTTAAATAAATCTTCTATTTTTTTATTAGCTTCTTCTTCAGAATATCCACTTAAAACTAATATTTTATTTAAATATTTTGTAGCTTCTTCCTTTTTTTCAGCACTATCTTCTGTTGATCTTGTATATTCATCTGAATTACCTAACATAAGTAATGTAGGCAATATATATAATTCATATCCTTTTTCATTATCATCTGATGCTATAACAGTATACCTTACTAAATTATTAAAAACATCCATATCTATATCACATAATATATTAGTAAGTTCATCTATGTTTTTAACACTATCAATCTTATTTAAATACTTTTTTACTGGTTCAATACCTTTGCTATTTCTTCCACTTTCATCAAGTAAATTGTCATAAAAATTTATAATCTTCTTCTCAACACTATCTTCACTATATTGATCTTTATTAGCTAATAAGTCCTTAAATATTCTTTTAATATCTTCTTCACTCTTATTGGTTAAATCCATAACATAACTATACTCGTCTATACTTGAGTCTGAATGTCTTGCAACATCTTCAATCCAATCTCCATTAACCCAATCATAAAAATCGTCTTGTAATCTTATGCCTTGATTATTTACATAACTTTTTTCTTCCTCTTTAGATAAATTTATATTTTGAACTAGATTGCCACTAGCTTTTAAAATGTCATCATTTGCTGATACTTTAGTTACTGGTGCAAATGATAATATAAATGTAATTAATAATAATAATACCGTAAATTTCTTTTTATTCCTTACCACTTTACTCCTCCTTTTATTAATATAATTTATTAGTTGCCTTATTACTATTTTATAATACATAAGGCATTAAAATACTTATACTAACCAATTTCCTATGCAAAAATAAAGTTAGTATTATATACCATTATATACATATGTTAACCAATAATATATTATTATTCTATTAATTTTTTATTAATAACATTTATTTTTGATTTTAAATTCACTATACTATAGATAAACACTTATGGAGGAATGTATATTATGAATTGGTTACGAAAATTTATGTATGGCAGATATGGAATAGATCAACTTTCTATTGGACTACTAGTCTTATCTTTTTTAATAATACTAATTAGTAGATTTTTACCTAGATCTTTATCAATACTATCACTTTTATCTTATATCCCCTTAATCATATATGCTTTTAGAGTATTTTCAAGAAACATATATAAGCGTCAACAAGAAAACATAAAATATTTAAAAATTATGAACCCTGTATTTTCTTGGTTTAGAAAACATTTCAATAGAATTAAAGGTGCAAAAACTTATAAATATTTCAAGTGTCCAAATTGCTCTCAAGAATTACGAGTTCCTAGAGGAAATGGTAACATCTCAATTACATGCCCAAAATGTAAAACAACCTTTAAAGGAAAATCATAAATAAAGATATTCTGAAAAATTCTAAGTAAAGATGTTCTAAAAGAAAGAGAGTCATGCATTTACTTCAATTGCTGAAAAAATAAGCAAGAGATTCTATTATTCATAACAAGCCATTGCGCCAGTTTAAATAGTCAAATTCTAAGCTTATTTTTTCTGATGCACTTTTCGTAAAAGCATCACCCTCTTTCTCGGTATAAATATCTTTATGTTTAAAATATATATAATTACTATTAAATATCAATAAAATTTTTCTAATGTAATTTTATAGTTTAATTACATTTTGATATTCTAAATAGGATATATTGGATTATACTAATCTTATAAAATTATTAAGAAAACTATTCTATATAGGATATTTTCATATATATGAGTCATTTTTAGAATTCTTAATTTCTGTTTACCTTTTAGTTATTACTAAACTAGAAAATGAGGACATATGTTTATGCAGAGTGCATCAAAAAAATTTTTAAGCAATCGTAATAAACATATATCCTCATTTTCGCTGAGTATTCACAAAACTCAAAGGTTAACAAAAATAAACTTAGAGTTTCATTATTTCATATTAAGCTATTGTGCTAATCATTTAGAATAATAAAATAGAAATGTGATAAATACTTTTGCAATAAACATTGAAAAATAGAAGTTAGTCTTTCTTTATTTTAAGTTGTTCAAATATGTTTGTCCTAAAACAAAGTCATAAGAAATGCATTTACCTTTAAAATGATTAATTTCTATCAAACTAACTATTTTAGGAACAAACTTTTTTGGTGCGACTTAAAATATACGAAAGTCTTACTTCTATTTTTCTAGTTTTATGAAACAAGTATTTATTATATTTCTATTTTGACTATTTCAACTAGCACAATAGATTGTCATAAAATAATAGAAACTCTTGCTTATTTTAAACTATTAAAGTACTTTTGATAAGAAATCTATTGTACGTGGATTTTTAGGATTTTTGAATACTTCTTCTGGAGTTCCTTGTTCTAGTATTTTTCCTTGATCCATAAATAGTATTCTATCTCCTACTTCCCTTGCAAATCCCATTTCATGTGTAACAACTACCATTGTCATTCCTTCTTTGGCAAGGTCTTTCATAACATTTAAAACTTCACCAACCATTTCTGGATCTAGTGCTGATGTTGGTTCATCGAATAACATAACATCTGGCTCCATTGCAAGAGCTCTCGCTATGGCTATTCTTTGCTTTTGTCCACCTGATAATGATGCTGGATATGCATCTATTTTATCAATTAGCCCTACTTTTTCAAGAAGCTCTATGGCTTTCTTTTTAGCATCTTCTTTTGATAATCCTTTTACCTTCATAGGGGCTAAGCATATATTTTCACATACTGTTTTATGTGGAAATAAGTTAAATTGTTGAAATACCATACCCATTTTTTCTCTTATTTTATCTATGTTACTATTTTTTGATGTTATATCATTTCCTTCAAAAGTGATTGTTCCTTGTGTTGGAGTTTCTAATAAATTAAGGCATCTTAAAAATGTACTTTTTCCAGAACCTGATGGTCCTATGACAACTACAACTTCACCTTTAGCAATATGTTCATCTATTCCTTTTAATACTTCATTTTTTCCAAAACTCTTATATAAATTATTAACGTATATCACTTGCCTTTAATCTCCTCTCTACAAAGCCTAATCCTCTTGTTAATGTAAATGTAATTATAAAGTATATAACTGCTGCAACTATTACCGGTTCAAGCCCTAAAGCTGTATTACCCCTTACTGTTCCCGCATTGTACATAAGTTCTGCAACACCAATAACTGAAACCATTGAAGATTCCTTAATTACAGAAATAAATTCATTTCCAAGTGCAGGTAAAATATTCTTAAATGCTTGTGGTATTACAATTTGAAACATTGCAAGTCTTTGATTCATTCCTAAGCTCCTTGCAGCTTCCATCTGTCCCTTATCAACTGCTTCAATTCCTGCTCTTATTATTTCAGAAACATATGCTGATGAGTTTAATGCTAAAGCTACTATACCAGTTGCCATATCTGGAAGATCAATACCTATTAATTTAGGTAATCCAATGTAAATAATATAAATTTGAACTAGAAGTGGAGTTCCTCTTACAAATTCTACATATGCTGTTGCTATAATACTTATTGGCTTAAACTTTGAACGTCTTAAAAGGGTTAGGAATAATCCTAAAACTGTTCCAAATAGCACTGCAAAAAATGCTAATATAATTGTTATTTCTGCGCCCCTTAAAAAATATCCAGAGTATTTTTCTAAAAATGTAAAATTCAAATTATTTCCCTCCTAGTACTTTATTTATAAAACTAATCTACTTGCTTATTTGCATCTAATACAAATTCATCAATTTTCTTTTCATCTAATAATTTATTTATTGTCTTATTAACTTCTGTTTGTAATTCTGTAGATCCTTTTTTCATTGCTATAGCAGAACCACCATCTGGATCATCTACTACTATTGATGTTAATGCAATGCCTTCATTCTTTTCAACATTAATTTGAGCAACTGGTAATTCAACTAAGATTGCATCTACTTTATTGTTTTTTAAATCTAATACTAAATCAGTAACTTTAGCTAATGATTTTATATTTGCTGCATCAAAATTGTCTTGTGCAATTCCTTCTTGAATTGATCCTTTTTGAACTCCTATTTTCTTTCCTTTTAAATCTTCCATTGATTTTACTGAAGTTTCTTCACCACTTCTCATAACAAATCCATGTTTTGCTTGATAATAAATATCTGAAAAATCTGCATTTTCTTTTCTTTCAGCTGTTGGAGTCATTCCCGCAAATACCATGTCTACTTTATCCCCTTGAAGAGCTACAAGTAATCCATCAAAATCCATATCTTTTATTTCAAGTTCAACCCCTAAATCTTTTGCAATTTCATTTGCAATACTGATGTCAAATCCTACAATTTGATCTTTTCCATCTATTTCTTTATGGAATTCATATGGTGGATAATCAGCACTTGTACCAACTACAAGTTTTCCTTTTGATTTTATTGCTTCTAAAGCTGATGCACTTTCTTTAGCTGGATCTGCTTTAGTTTGTCCACATCCTACCATACTTATTGCCATAGTTCCTATTGCTACTATTGCTACTAATTTTTTTAATAATCCTTTTTTCATATTATTATACCCCCTGTTTATTTACTATTCTCTTGTTTTACGATAGTATCAGTATACACTCAAATTAATATTTATGCAATAGTAATGTATAAAATTTTAATATTTATTTTAAAAAATTAAATTTATGCGCATATTATACATAACATTAAGAATTTTATGCATATTTCTCATACATTTATTTGAGTATATATTCAAAGATAATACGAAAAATTTTAGGTAAAGATGTTCTAAGAGAAATAGAGTCATGCATTTACTCCAATTGCTGAAAAAAATAAGCAATAGTTTCTATTATTTCATAACAGCTATTGTACTAGTTGAAATAGTCAAAATAGAAATATAATAAATACTTGTTTCATAAAACTAGAAAAATAGAAGTAATACTTGCAATTATTTAAAGTTGCACCAAAAAAGTTTGCTCCTAAAATAATATATAGATAAAATATACCTTTTTAAAGGGTTATATTCATCTTATAGACTTGTTTTAGGACAAACATATTTGAACAACTTTAAATAAAGCAAGGCTAACTTTTATTTTTCAATGTTTATTGCACAAGTGTTTACCACATTCCTATTTTATTATCCTACATAATTAGCACAATAGCTTAATATGAAATAATGAAACTCTATGCTTATTTTTTTCTGATGCACTTTGTGTAGAAGCATGACTCTATTTCTTGGTATAAAATATTCTTATAATTAAAATTTATCAAACACTATAATAATTAACTTAATAAAATTTTTCAGCAATCGTAATAAATATATGTCCTCATTTTCGGAGAGTATTCACACAACTCAAAGGTTCGTTATATCTTTAATTTATTCTAAAGAACTATTTTATTTCTTAATTACAGAAAGTCTATGAAGTGCTCTTGTACACATTATATACTTTACTAAAGGTTGAATTTTTCCATCTTCAACTACTATTACTCCATCAAATTCTAATCCTTTAGCAAGATAAGCTGGTATTAATACTTTTCCACCTTTATAAAGAATATCTTCATTTTCTAAACTTTGTATGCTCATTTTTTCTTTAATCATCAATGAAGTTTTAGATAATTCCTTTTTATCTTTAAATATTACTGCAATATTCTCATTACCTTCTTCTTCATAGTCTTCTATTATTGAAATTAATGTATCAATAAATTCTTCATCAGATGTTACTTCTTCTTCAATTATAGGCTCTCCACTTCTAACTAATGGAACTATTCTGTTTTCATCTAAAAATTTATTTGCATATTCCATTATTTCTTGTGTTGATCTATAACTCTTATTTAAATTATATTCTTTAAGTTTAATACTTGAATCATTAAATATATCTTTTAAATTAACCATAGCAGGTTCTTCCCCTGTTGATATTAATCTTTGGTTTGAATCTCCTACTATTGTATAGCTCTTGCAACCTGTGATTTCTTTTATAATTTCAAATTGCATAAAGCTGTAATCTTGAGCCTCATCTATAACAATGTGTTTTATTTCATCCTTTATTTTTTTACCATCTAGCTTCACCATTAAGTAAAGGATTCCTGATAAATCCATATATCCTAAGTTTGTAGTCTCTGTAACCTTTCTGTATATATCTATAATTGGTTCTGCTTTTAGCCAATTATCAAGTTCTGCCCTTGAATTTATTACTTCTCTAACTACTTCTCTTATTTTTATTCTTCTTAAAAATTCCAGATTATTTTTTTCTACATCAATTTGATCTTCTGGAAGACTTGCTATCTTTTCTTTAATTTCTTTATTTATTTTATATACTTCTTGGTCTCTCTTATCCTTAATTTTAGAAGTTAATATTCTTCTTATTTTTTCACTTCTTCTAAACAATGGCATGTTCTTATAATATACATCAAATAGTTCATCTATTTCTTTAATGCCAACAATCTCTTCATTCTTAAACTTAACTATTTGCCTTTTAAAATAAGTTTTATTTAAATCAACTATACTTGAATTTAATAAGTCTACAAATTCTTTTGAACTCTTATATTTATATTCTTTTAGTGCCTCATCATCACCATTCATGGCGTCTTCCATATAGCTACTGAAACCTTTTATGTTTTCATATTCTAGGCCTAGTTCTTTCTTTGCAAAATTTTCAAAAGTAGTCTGCTTTATCCCACTTTCACCTAATGAAGGAAGAACTTGTGCTATATAATCCATGAACACATCATTAGGTCCAAAAATTAATACCTTGTCACCAAATTGTTTTCTGAAGTTATATAATAAGTATGATATTCTATGCAAAGCTATAGTAGTCTTTCCTGAACCAGCTACTCCATTTACTACAACAATAGAATTTCTTTCTTCTCTTATAATTTCATCCTGCTCTTTTTGAATTGTCATTACTATATCTTTTAATTTATCTGATGAATTTTCTGTTAAGACCATTTGAAGTATTTCATCTTTTACATCTACTGCTGAATCAAATACACCTTTTAGTTGTCCTTTTTTTATTATAAGCTGTTTTCTTGATAAAATATCTGCTTCTACCTCTCCACCTGGAGTATTATAACTTGATTTTCCTAAAGTTCCCTTATAAAATAAAGAAGCTATAGGTGCTCTCCAATCAACTATTAAAGGTTCATAAGCTCCTTCTAAAGTTAATCCATATCTACCTATATAAATATCATCTGGCAGTTCATCTTCTTCTTTAAAAGTAACCTTTCCAAAGTATGGTACCTCTTTAAGCTTTGTGAATTCCATAAGTCTTTTATCAATAGTTTTATATGCTTCTTCCTTAACAAAGTTTTCATGATCAAAGTAATCTATAACTTGATCTTCATCATCCTTATATTCATCTAAATATCTTTTTCTTGCCTCAAGAATATAATTAGATACACTTTTTCTTCTTTCTAAATAGCTCAAAATTTCTTTATTTAAAATATCTAAAATTTCATTTAATTTATTCTCTTCTGTAACAAAATCTATTTGTTTATTCAAATTTCCACCTCATCTATAATTAACTTTTAGTAAAGAGGCTGTCGCACTAAGGATTACATCTTCCATATATAGTTTTAGATTTAATGATTTATTACTATATATAGTACAATTTAATCTTTGTGCGACAGCCCCTTTATGAAATCCTTATTTGAAAGTTCCAAAATAAATGGTAATCTTCAAATACTAATTATCTTTTTTATCTTCACCTGAATCTTTATTCTCATCATTTGAAATATTGTCCTCAGTTTTTGAATTAATAGCATCACTAACTACACTATCTTTATCAACTGATATTTTATTCCAATATTCCACGTTCTCATTTTCAATACCTGGTATTGCTTGAATATCTTTATCTTCATTTGATAAAGGTTCCATTGGAACATCTTCAAGAATAGCATTTAAAGCATGTTTTTTAGCTCTTTTCTCAGCTAACTCTTTAACCTTTTTTTCATGCTCTGATTTTTCTTTTTCCTTTTCTTCCTTCATTTCTGGATACTTTTCATAAACATAACTGAAGAATTCATCACCAAAGATTGTTTCTTTTTCTAAAAGTACATTAGATATAGTATCTAATAAGTCTCTATTTTCTCTTAGAATCTCTCTAGCTTTATTATGTGCAGTTCTTATTATATTTAAAGTTTCTTCATCTAATATAGTTGAAGTCTCTTCACTACAGTTTCTAACAGCTCTACCATCTAAGTATCTGTTTTGTATGGATTCTAAAGCCATCATATCAAATCTATCGCTCATACCATATATGGAAATCATACTTCTAGCAGATTGAGTTGCTCTTTCAATATCATTTGATGCTCCAGTTGATACTAAATTAAATACTTCTTCCTCTGCTGATCTACCACCTAACATAACAGTTATTTGATTCATCAAGTCTTCTTTAGATGTTAAGTACTTTTCCTCTTCTGGCAATTGCATAGTATATGCTAATGCTCCCATAGTTCTAGGCACAATTGTTATTTTATGAACAGGATCTGTTTTAAGCATTGCTGCAACTAACGCATGCCCTACTTCATGGAAAGCTACTACTTCTCTTTCTTGTGGTGAAAGAATTCTATCTTTCTTTTCCTTACCTGCTATTATTACTTCTACTGCTTCTCTTAAGTCTTCTTGAAGAACTACTCTTCTTCTTCTTCTTACAGCTCTTAAAGCACCTTCATTTATAATATTGGCAAGATCTGCTCCCACAGCTCCTGGAGTACTTTTAGCTATTTCTGCTAAATCAACATCATCACCTAAAATTACATTTTTAGCATGAACTTTTAATATTGCTTCTCTACCTATAATATCAGGTCTATCAACTATAACCCTTCTATCAAATCTACCTGGTCTAAGTAATGCTTTATCTAGTATTTCTGGTCTATTTGTAGCTCCAAGTAGGACTACTCCTTTTGATGAATCAAATCCATCCATTTCAGCAAGTAATTGATTTAAAGTTTGTTCTCTTTCATCATTACTTTGCATTTGATTATCTCTGCTTTTACCTATAGCATCTATTTCATCAATAAATACAATACATGGTGCCTTAGCAACAGCATCTTTAAACAATTCTCTTACTCTAGATGCTCCAACTCCTACAAACATTTCAACAAAGCTTGAGCCTGAAAGTGAGAAGAATGGCACTTTAGCTTCACCAGCAACTGCTTTTGCAATTAAAGTTTTACCCGTTCCTGGAGGTCCTACTAATAAGACACCCTTAGGTAATTTAGCTCCAATATCAGTATATTTCTTAGGTCCATTTAAGAAATCTATAACCTCTTTTAAAGATTCTTTAGCTTCTTCCTGACCTGCAACATCATCAAAAGTGACTTTTATTTCACTTTCCATATAAACTTTAGCATTGTTCTTGCCGATGCCCATGACACCGCCGCCTCCCATGCCGCCTCCCATTTTGGAGAATATAAATTTATACATAAAGAAAATAAGCGCAAATGGTATTATCCATGTTAAAATAAAGTTCATAAACGGTGTTTCTTTAGATAACTTACCCTTAAATTCAATTTCAGGATGCTCTTGTAATTTAGAAATTAAGTCTTTATCACCTATATTTACAGTATAAAGTGTTTTTCCTTTATTTTCCCCGTCATTATCTTTAGGAGTGATATATATGTTACTACTTGTAATGGTAACATCTTTAATCTCACCTTTATCAATCATTTCAACAAATTCATTATAGTTGATTTCCTTATTCATAACTGAATCTTTAGCATAAGAAAATCCCATTAAAATAGCAAAAGCTATAACTAAATATATCATACCCATATTCATGGATTTTTTATTTTTATTATCATTGTTTTTATTATTGTTATTATCCTGCATTTAATCACCTTACCTTCATAATTATTCCCACATATCTTTCATAATGTGGTCTATTTCATCCTTTCGTATTTTAGTAAATTCCTCATCCACTTTAAAGCATTGCCCATCTTTAACTAAAATATCGCCTTCTTTAAAACTTCCCACAATATTTTTAACATATATTTTTGTCATATCTCCATTTTCTTTCTCAAGTATCACGATATCATTCTCAATTCTATCTATTATATATCGTTCATTCATAATAAATGCCCCCTTAAATAATATATTTAAAGCTACACTTTCCCCTTATATTCTTTAATTATTTTCACTTTCCTTTAATTTTAAACTGCCAAAATCCTTTAATGGATAGAACTTAAATTGTGCTTCTCCTTTTATATCAGAAGCATCTATGTATGGGTTAATCCACTTTCTTGCATCATTTGAACGTCTTCTGTTATCCCCTAAGAAAAAGAATTTATTTTCTGGAACATCAAATTCTCCATTATACTCCTCATTATTTTTTACATAATCTTCTTTAATATCCTCACCATTTATGTTTACAATACCATCATGTATGACTATGTGATCTCCTGGAAGTCCTATTACCCTTTTTATGACAGTTTCTTGAAGCTCATCTGAATAGAAAACCACTATATCTCCTCTTTTAATTTTATCTGTATTATATATTCTAGTCACTACTAATTTATCTCCAACATTTAATGTTGGAACCATTGATTCACTTGGTATATATACATTATATACTAAAAATTTATTTATTAAAATTGCTATTGCTATAGCTGCAATTACTGGTATTATCCACTCTTTAAAAAAATTAGTGAATTTGTTTAAATTATTTTTATCATTATTTATATTTTCTTCTTTTCCCACTTCATTTTCATTCACTTCAATCGAATTGTTATTTTCTTCTATCATTAACTGTCTCCCTTTTTGAAAATTTTAAAGCAATTATATGATTACCTTGTTTCTAATTAAAAATTCATCCTATATCCTGCATATTATTATACTTATTTAAGTAATCTAAAATCATTTAAAGGATAATATTTTATTTGAGCTTTTCCTTCTATTTTATCTTCATCAATATATGGATTCTCCCAATATCTTGAATCATTAGAGTGGGATCTGTTATCACCTAAGAAGAAATATTTACCCTCTGGAACCTCAAAAGTCCCATTATAAACTTCATTATTCTTCACATAATCTTCTTCAAGTTTTTCCCCATTTCTAAATACAATTCCATCTTTTATTTCTATTTTATCTCCAGGAAGCCCTACTAATCTTTTTATTAAAGTTTCTTCTAATTCATCTGATTGAAAAATAACTATATCTCCTTCTTTCAAATTTTTAGGATTATGTACTCTTGTCGCTATTAATCTATCTTTTACTTCAAGTGTTGGTATCATTGATCCACTTGTAATCCATACACTATAAATTACAAAATACCACAATAATAATCCTAATACAATAACTGTTACTATATTTATAATCCATTCCTTTATTATATCATTTTTACTTACAGGTTTATCTTCCTCTATTTCATTACTTTTTCTCAAGCTAACATCCCCCTGTACTCTATATTTTCTAATTTTATTTTTTTATTTTTTACAATAACAAGTATACCATATTTTATAATTATAAATATTTATAAGTTGTTAATTTTAAAAAAAGATATGCACTAATTTTTAGTGCATATCCTCTTTATATATTTATAATCTTGGGAAAGAATATTAATAAAAAGCTTAATAATTAGAAAATGTAATTAATTTTATTATAAAACTTCATTTCTTATTACATCTTCATAAGTTTCTCTTCTACATACAAGCCTTGGTTCTCCATCCTTAACCATAACAACTGCTGCTTTTGGTATTTTGTTATAATTATTTGACATTGAATATCCATAAGCTCCTGTAGTCATAACTGCTAAAATATCATTACTTTTAGCTACAGGAAGATTAACATTCTCTAATAATATATCTCCTGATTCACAACATTTTCCTGAAATAGTTACTGTTTCTTCAGAATCTTCATTAACTCTATTAGCAAGAATACATTCATATTCAGCATTATAAAGAGCTGGTCTTATATTATCAGTCATTCCACCATCTACTGAAACATACTTTCTTACTTCCGGAATTTCTTTAACTGAACCTACAGTATATAAAGTAACTCCAGCATTAGCAACTATGCTTCTTCCTGGCTCAATAGTTAGTGTTGGTCTTTTTTGACCTGTTCTAGCGCAAACCTCGTCAACCTTATTAATTATTGTTTGACAATACTCTTTAGTAGTTCTTGGTTTATCGCCTTTACTATAGTATATACCAAAACCACCACCAAAATCTACTTCTTTTATAAAATATCCAACTTTTTCTTCAACTTTTTTTATTAATTCTAACATTATTTCAACTGCATCTTCATAAGGTTTAAGTTCAAATATCTGTGAACCTATATGACAATGTACTCCTACAAGGTTGATATTATCTAGGCTTATAGCCTTTTTAACAGCATCTCCTATAATGTCTCCAACTGGTGCAAATCCAAATTTTGAATCTATTTGTCCTGTCTTTATATAATCATGTGTATGAGCTTCAATTCCAGGAGTTATTCTTAAATAAATATCTTGTACTTTATTATATTCTTTTGCCAAATCATTTAATACTTCCATCTCATAGCAATTATCTACAATAAATTTTCCTACTCCTAATTTAACTCCTAATTCAATTTCATCCAATGTCTTATTATTACCATGAAAGTATACTTTTTCAAGTGGGAATCCTGCTTTATATGCAGTATAAAGTTCTCCTCCTGATACAACATCTAGACACATTCCTTCTTCTTCAATTAGCTTACACATTTGAACAGTTAAAAAAGCTTTTCCTGCATAAGTAACTCTATTTCCATTTTCTTTGCATTTAAAATACTTAGTATAATCCCTACAGTACTCTCTTATTAACTCTTCATCATAAACATAAAGCGGTGTGCCATATTCTTTCACTAGATCACTAGCTTTAGCCCCTCCAATTACCAATTGATTATCTTCAACTTTCATAGTTCCAAATAATTTCATTTTTTTACCCCCAAATTTATTTTTAGTAAAAACAAACGCCACAGAATTATGTTTCTGTGACGAGTGGTAGAGTTACTAAACTTAACATTAGTTACTTAATTATTTTACTTATTCGTTATATATATTTATTATAAATTTTATAAAATGCTGTTTAAGCAAAATATTAAAATAATATATGAATACAAACTTATAAATAATAATGAAACTAATAAGATTTTCTTACTAGTTCATTAATGTAACTAGTATACCTTGTAGCTCAACACATTCAGTGACAGTTATCCACATATTCTGTGAATACCCAGAAATAAATATCTGCATAATATCTATTTCTTCGGCCATAATCCCTTTCAATATATTTCATAATCCACCGACTCTTTATATCTACTCTTTATTACAGCGCCTCTACCCCAGGTCATGTTATATTACCATATTATTCAACTATTGAAAATATTGTACCATACTTTTTATTTAAATCAATACTATTGTACAATATATTTAACAATAAACTTATTCATTTCTATATTCATCCATAAGGCTACACATAATACTTGCTGAAGATGGTGGTGTAAATGTTATTGCATTAGCACCAGCTTGTATTGTTTCTTTTATAGACTCGTTAGTTGGACCTCCTGTTGCTATTATAGGAAACTCAGGAAATCTGCTTCTTATATTTCTGACTATCTTTGGAGTATTTTTTCCACCAGAAACATTTAATATAGTAGCTCCAGATTCTATCCTCTTTGCTATATCCTCATCTTCTGAAACTACAGTAACGATTACTGGTATATCTATTGTAGCTCTCATCTTTTTTACAATATCATTAGCTGTTGGTGCATTTACAACAACACCCATAGCTCCTTTAAATTCTGCATCTAAAGCTAAATTTAAAACTATTTTTCCTTGAGTTATTCCTCCACCTACACCACAAAAAACAGGTACATCAGCCGCCATTATAAGAGCTTGAGTTATTAATGGTTGTGGTGTGAATGGGTATACTGCAATAATTGCATCAGCATTACTATTTCTTATTAAAGCGACATCTGTGCTAAATAATAAAGATTTTATTCTTTTTCCAAAAATCTTAATTCCACCACAGTCTCTAATAACTGATGGAACTTCAACTACATGATTTCTTAATGTCCCTTTTATCTCTGGTACAAATTTTGCTTCTTTAGTAGCCATAATTTCTATACCTCCCCTTATATATTACATAAATTTAAATAGTTTTAGCATTGTATATTTTACAACACTCGGACATCTTTTCTTTCGTATAAATATCTTTAGTTTTATTATAAATAATCCTACCTTTACAGTATACTACTTTTTGTGTGTTTTCTTAAAAAATATTTTTTAAATATTATCCACAATATCCACAGTTTTTGTCCACAGAAATGTGAATATTGTTCATAATTATCCACTTTTAATTTATTAATTATAATCTTAATATATTCTTCCCGTTACAATTTTTTACCATTTATAGCATAACCCTTTATTTTTCTTGTAATAAGGCAGTATAAAACATCTTCTACTAAATATATTAATTACTCTAATTAATATATTTTTTTATACTTATCCACAAGATATGCTTATTTATTAACATTAGTAACAAAGCTTGTATTTGACTATCTTTTCCAATACATATACATTGAAGCTCTGTAAATTTGTCCACAAAGTTATTAACACCTATGCAAAATATTACAATTATCAACAATTATAACTACATAATTTAAATATCTATTAACATATTTACCTTTCATGTTGATTAAAATACTTTAAAACTATTTTAAATAGAGTGTTTTAATATAACTTTTAGACATTAAAAAACACATATTCATAACTTAAAAATAAATATCCTCCTTAAGAATTCCTTAACAATACTTTTCATTATAAAATATTCCCTTAATAAAATCTTAAAATAAATCCTTGTATATTGAAGTATATATCTGCTTATCATATACTTAAAATCAAGATATGTAGAAAAGATAATATGCTTAAGGGGGGAAATTTAATGACAAAAATTGAGTTTTTTAATATCCTAATGGATGGATTAAAAGATTTTCCAGAATCAAAACTAAATGATATTATATATTTTTATGAAAATAAATTTTCTTTGGGCTTATCTAATGGAAAATCAGAATTCGAGATTATTAATGAACTTGGTAATCCAAATTTAATTGTGAGCCAATATAGGAATGAATATCTAGAAAACAATATCCCATCATATTCGGATAACAATAATATTATTTATGATGCTAATTTTACTGAAGAGATTGTTCCTTCAAATCCTACTTTATCAGCTATTGAAAATAAAGATGAAGATTTAAAACTTGAAGATAATTTTTATACTTTTGATAAATATGAGTCTAGTTCTAATTATGAATCTAGCTCTAATTATGAAAATAATGAAAATACTAATTCTCAATATAATTCTGGAAGTTTTAACAATACAGATGCTTCACAAAAAGATAATTACAGTAATGATAATTATAGCAAAGATAAAAATTCTTCAGCTAAAAAAATTCGACTTGATTCAAATAGTATTTTAAGAATATGTATTATAATTTTATCGATAATTATATTTTCACCTATATTAACATCTATTTTAGGTTTTATTATAGGAATATTTGGAATGGCAATTGGGCTTTTATTTGGTAGCATTGGAATTCTAATTGGAGGAACTTTTACTAGTTTTTTAGGTGTACCCGATGTTCCTCAATTTATTGCAAACTTTCCATTTCCAGTAATAGTATTATTTACATTAGCTTCCATTGTGCTATCAATATTTTTCATAATTCTATTTTATTATATAACTAAAGCAGTTTTTAGAGGCTTACGTCATTTATTTCGTAAATTAAAATCTGAAGGAGGTATTTTATAATGAGGCAAAAACTGATTTCAACTAAAATGAAAATAGTACTTTTAATTTTATTGCTTCTATCTATTACATTGTATGCCTCTGGATGTATTGTTTTAGTACAAAGCGGATATAAAATATCAGATTATTCTGCAGAAATTAAGAATCTAACTCATTATGATTTGGAACAATATTTAGATTATAATCATTTTAATTTTAATTTTAACAGTTCAAGCTTATCTTCATCACATGAAATAAATGATAACATTAATGGAATAGAGATGAATTTTACGGCTCAAGATATTAATGTAGTAAGTGATTCTGGTAAAGATTTAATAGTAGAGATTAAAAGTAATCATACAATTAATGAAGCACTTCCTATAACAGAAAACAATAATAAACTAACTATCAGCACTAATTATGACACACCAAAAAGTGCCTCAATATTAATAAGAATCCCTGAAAGCTACAATAAAGGAGGCATAAAAATTATAACTAGCAGTGGAAATATACAGGTATCTAACTTATACTTACAATCTTTAAATACTTCAACTGCAAGTGGAGATACTTATATTTCTAACATCAATAGTGATTATTTAAATGTTTCTAGCTCTAGTGGTGAAATTAATTTTAGTGAAATAAAAAACAATTTAGAAAGCAAAATCACTTCTACATCTGGAGATATTAGTGGATATGGTAACTTAGGTATATTAGCAGGTAATAGTACTTCTGGAAGTTTAGATATAAAGATTTCAGATTCTTTAAAAGACACTTCTTTAAGTTCTACTTCTGGAGATATAACTTTGTCTTTTCCTAAAGATACTGGATACAAAATAGATTATAATACTCTTTCTGGAGAATACCTGGGCTCTGACTCTTTATCGTCTGGTGATGAAAGTTCAAAAATAACATTGCAAACTTTAAGTGGCGATATTTATACAAGATAAATATTATGGGACATTCAATAATATTATTTATTAATAAAATTATTGAATGTCCCACAATTTCTTCTAACCTTTTCTTATATATGTTGTAAATCTAATTCTTTATCCAATTAAGTTTCTGCTATGTAATTTATATGTATACATTCCAATAAATAGTCTGCATACAATTTAACAAATCTCGAAAAAATTTCAGCTTTAATTGCACTTTGTGTACCCACAAGGATCATTAATTGTTAATTAGAATTTATATATTATTTTTACAATATATATAATTAAATCTTAAACTTTTGAACTATATTAGTTAAATTTTGAGCATCCTGTGATTCTTTTCCTACTGTTTCAGCCACTTGTTTCATTGCTAATGCAGTTTCATTTATTCCTAATTGTATATTATGAGTACTTTCTGCCGCTAATTCAGAATTTCTTGCAGTTGCTCCAATTGCATTATTAACCTCTTCAATAGATGCTCCAATTTGTTCTGACATAAGTGCAATTTGTTTAGACATGTCACTTATAAATTCTCCATCATCACTATATTGATTTCCAACAGCTCCATATTCTTTTAAATCTGATTTTACATTTGTAGATATAAAATCAAGTATTTCCTTACTATTCTTAGCAAGATTATTAAATGCATTTTCAACTCTGCTTATTGTATTTTGAATTGTTACTACAGATGCTGATGATTCTTCTGCAAGCGTTCTAACTTCTTCCGCAACAACTGCAAAGCCTTTTCCTGATTCTCCTGCTCTAGCAGCTTCAATTGCTGCATTTAATGCGAGCAAATTAGTTTGTTCTGCTATACCAGCAATTGCATCTGCCATTACTTTAATTTCTTCTACTACTTTAGATTCATCTATTGCTTTTATGATATTTTCTTCTTTTTCATTATAAATATTATTTGTATTTTTTATTGCCTTTTGGCTCATTTCTGCCACATTGCTAGCTCTTTCTTTTATCTTAGTTGAGTTTTCATTGCCTGTTTCTGCTCTTGCTGATAATTCCTGCATATTAGCAGTTACTTGTTGTATTGATGCATATATTTCTTCAACTGTACCACTATTATCCTGTGTTCCTTTATCTATCTTAATAATTTCTGAATCAATTGATTCTAAATTTGCTGATAATTCTTGCACTATAGCAGATGCTTCTTCACTTAATGCTGTAACATTTGACGAGTGATCTCCAAAAGCTTTTATCATAATCCTAAGATTATTTTGTGCCTCATTTAATGCCTTTCCTATCTTTCCAAACTCATCATCACCTGATATCTTTATATCTGTTGATATATCATATTTACTTATTCTTTCAGCTAAATCTTTTACAGCCTTTAAAGGTTTTAATATCTTAATACTTGTAATAAACACCAATGCTGTTACTATAACAAAAGCTACAAGTATTGCAACAATTGCAAAGGCTTTATTAGTTTTTATTGCTATACCTAAAATTATCCCTATTACTAACATAAATAAATAAATGCTTCCAATAGCACTTTTAATTGACATAAATGATTTTTTATCATTCATTACTAATTATCCCCCTTTTAATAAAAATATATAATATAACCTTTTTTAAATTTATGTATAAATATGAACTACGCTATAAATTACTTCCTTTAATTTTATATTAATCCATATTTAACTAGAATATCATTTTATATTCTATTTTTCAATATTTCCACACTTTATATGTAAAATATTTTATAAAACCGTTTATTATACTCTAACTTTTTATTAATTAAAATTTGATAAAATATATATTATTAAAAAATATTGAGGGATAGTTATATTCACACAACTCAAATGTTCACAATATCTTTAAAGGTCTAATTTATCAAAAATTTCAAAACAGTCAAGAGTAGCAAAATAATCTTTTGGTGTTTCTGCACGTCTTATAAGCTCTACTTGTCCATCTTCTTTTACTAATAATTCTGCAGATTTTAATCTTCCATTATAACTATACCCCATTGAATATCCATGGGCACCTGTGTCATGAATTATTAATAAATCGCCTATTTCTATTTCAGGAAGCATTCTATCAATAGCAAATTTATCATTATTTTCACATAATGGACCTACTATATCATATTTGAACTTACAAGGTTTATTTTCTTTTCCCACAACTGTTATGTAATGATAAGCTCCATACATGGCTGGTCTTAATAAATCTACAGCACTTGCATCACAACCTATGTATTCTTTATAAGTATGTTTTTCATGTATTACCTTTGTAACTAAATGACCAAAAGGTGCCATCATAAAACGACCTAATTCTGTGAAAATAGCAACTTCACCCATTCCTTCTGGAACTAATATTTCTTCATAAAACTTTCTTACGCCATTTCCAATTTTATAAATATCATTTTGCTTTTTATCAGGCTCATACGCAATTCCAATGCCACCAGACAAATTAATGAATTTAATTTTTATTCCTGTTTCCTTTTTCAATTTTACAGCAAGATCAAATAAGACTTTTGCTAACATAGGATAGTATTCATCAGTAACTGTGTTACTTGCTAAAAAAGCATGTAATCCAAAATTTTTAGCACCTTTATCTTTTAATATTTTAAAAGCACTAATTAGTTGTTCTTCTGTCATTCCATATTTAGCATCTCCAGGATTGTCCATAATCCCATTGCTTATTTTAAAAACTCCACCTGGATTATATCGACAACAGATAGTTTCTGGAATATGTCCTAGTTCCTCTTCTAAAAATTCTATATGAGTAATATCATCTAAATTTATAATTGAGCCTAATTTATCAGCATATCTAAACTCACCATATGGAGTATCATTAGATGAAAACATTATGTCTTCTCCTTTAAATTTCAAGGCTTTTGCAATCATCAATTCTGTAAGGGATGAGCAATCACATCCACATCCAGATTCTTTTAAAATATTAATTAAAAAAGGATTAGGATTTGCTTTAACAGCAAAATATTCTTTAAATCCTTTGTTCCATGAAAATGCTTCCTTTAGAGCTGCTACATTTTCTTTTATTCCTTTTTCATCATACAGATGGAATGGTGTTGTATATTTCTCGCTAATTTCCTTTAGTTTTTCATAAGTTACAAATGGCGTCTTGTTCATTTTTCTTTTTCCCCTCTCATTATTTCTATTAATTTTATTTCATTTTTAAATGCACTCTTAAATACACTAATGAAATTCTTTTGTCCTGTATATAAACAAGTATCATCAGTTCTTTGTGAAAGATCTCCAGTCAGTACCTTTTGAGAGTCAATAATTATTCTTATTTCCTCATCAATTAATTCATCTTTATAAATAATAGCCCCTTCAAGAACTAATGGATAATTTGTTATAACTACCACCTTTATTCCCTTATTGATTAGAATTTTTAAATCATTAATAATAAAATTAATATTTCTTTCAGACATAGATAAATATATTCTATATTCCACCGCTTCTAATAAGCTTTTTATTTTATTTACTATGTTAGTGTTACCTTTTATTGTTATGTATCCATCTAAGTCTTCTTTCATATCTGGAAGATTTTTCTCTAAATATTTTTCTTCCTCTATAAGCATATTAATTCTTCCTTTACAAAACTCAATAATAGGAACTGCTACATATTTTTTCACTTCACCTTCTATAATGTTAGAAGCTCCTTTTTCAGCTAAATTAGCAAGTGCACTATAGCAATTCGAACGAGAAATACCTGTAAGTTTTGACATTTCATATCCATTCATTGTTCCATTCATATATAAATTTATATATATAATAGCTTCTTGCCTAGTAAGTCCAAACTTTATTAGCTTTTCAATTATAATTTCATTCTCCATATTATCTCCTTAACAATAGTTGTTCTTTATAGAACAACTATATATTTCCACACTTTAATTGTCAATACTTTCTATAATTTAATAATATCTCTTATTATTGATAATATTATTAAATGAAGTGGATATAATATATAAAATATCCATTTTGCATATTTATTATTTACACCTAATTTACCATTGTATAAAAGAATAGGAATAATCCCAAAAATCATCATCCATTGATAATCCCATTTCAAAATTGCATCTAAAAAATCTGTATCTAAAAAAGATGCAGCTATTAGTGGAATAAGTGATAATAATGTATAACATATAAACATACATCTTTTATTATTCCTTAAATAATAAAAAATCAATGTCATTAATAATCCATAAATTGAAGCTTCTGTGAGTATGTATACTATGCATATAAGGATAATTCCAATAATTATTTTAAAACCTCTAAATGATATTTTATTTTTTGTTAATTCTAATGCTTCAATTGACATCATTAACATTATAGATAAGGCTAATGAATAAAATATATTGTTATGTACTCTAAATTTTATATCTATATATGACATTAAAATGGCTGAATAAATTATTCTACTTAAATATTTCTTTCTGTCTTTAGTATGGAAAAATCCTTCTACTATTAAATAAAAAAATATAGGAGCTGCTAACTGTCCTAAATATCCAAACCATATTGGAATATAAATTCCGTCAATCATTCCTATATAAACATAGACATTATTTAATATCATAAAAATACTTCCTAAAATCTTAAGTCTAAAAGAGGTTAATGTTTTCATTTAACTCCCTCCATAAAACTTTTAAAAAGCTTTAGCATATTTAAAATTTCTTAATGTAAATACTAAATCTAACAACAAAATAATTATTGATACAGTAACTATTCTAGTAATAATCATTCCTTGGCTAGTATAAAATCTATATATATATGGTTGAACTAAATTTATTCCTATATAACTAAGCATCATCCAATACATTGAAAATCTAATAGTCACTAAGCCATCAATATTATATTTCATTTTTGAATAATCCCAATAATCTTTGTTAAATACATGTCTTAAAATATAACCACTGATATATTCAACGCTGCTAGGAATTAAAAAACATAAAAATAGAAAAAGAATATTATTTACCCTAAAAGCATCTTTAAATAATATTAATAGTGTAACTGCTATTCCGTACATAGGTTTAACTGGCCCCACTAAAAAACCTTCCTTTCTAAAGTTCCTAGTAGTTACCAAAGAATATATACCTTCTATAATCCATCCAATAAAAGAATAAATAATAAAATTAAATATTAAATATACTAATAAATTCATATGTAGACCACCTTTTATTAAAATTTTTATTAGTATTTGCAGTCTAAATACGTTTTATCGACAATTAACATTTGTCTTTTTATGTAAAATATTTGAATATTTTGTTTTGACTAGTATAAATGTTAATAGTATTATAAAAAATGTGAAAATTTAATAAGGAAGTGATTAATATGATGCCTAAACTCTTTACAATGATTAAAAACAAGGAAATTACCAAGCCGCAGATCATTAAAGATATTATTTCAGGAATTATAGTTGCAATAATAGCATTACCGCTATCTATAGCTCTTGCGATATCTTCCGGTGTATCACCAGAGAAAGGTCTTATAACAGCAATATTTGCTGGATTTATAATTTCATTTTTAGGTGGAAGTAAAGTTCAAATAGGGGGGCCTACTGGAGCATTTGTTGTTATTATTTATTCAATAATCCAGCAATATGGCTTAAACGGACTAATTACTGCCACAATAATGGCTGGAATCATTCTTGTTATAATGGGATTATTAAAATTTGGAGTACTAATTAAATACATCCCTCAAACAATAACAATAGGCTTTACAAGTGGTATTGCAATAACATTGATGTCAACTCAAATTAAGGACCTATTAGGTCTAAATATTGATAATGTTCCCGCTGAATTTATTCCTAAGTGGGGAAGCTACTTTTCAAATTTTAGTACATTGAATATATGGTCATTACTAATAGGCTTAATAGCTATTGTAATTATTGTTTTTTGGCCTAAAATTAATAAAGCTATACCAGGATCTATGATTGCACTAATTATATGTACTATTTTAGTTAAATTTTTAAATTTACCTGTTGAAACTATAGGAAGTAGATTTCAAGAAATTTCATCTTCTATTCCTGTGCCTACTATTCCTAATTTAAGCATATCAACAATAAATCAATTATTTGCTCCTGCAATGACAATTGCAATTTTAGCAGCACTAGAATCTTTATTATCCGCAGTAGTTGCTGATGGTATGATTGATGACACTCATGATTCAAATATGGAACTTGTAGCACAAGGCGTAGCTAATATAACTTCTGGATTGTTTGGTGGAATCCCAGCTACTGGCGCCATAGCAAGAACTGCTGCTAATGTAAAATCAGGTGGTAAAAGCCCAATTGCTGGAATAGTACATTCTGTTACATTATTAGCTACCATGTTAATATTAATGCCCTTAGCTAAAATGATACCTATGACCGTTCTTGCTGCTATATTAATTGTAGTGTCATATAATATGAGTGAATGGAGAGCATTTAAAGCCTTGCTAAAAGCACCTAAAAGTGATGTTATTGTATTAGTGGTGACTTTTAGCTGTACAGTTATTTTTGATCTAGTAGTTGCAATTAGCGTTGGAATGATTTTAACTATGTTCCTATTTATGAAAAGAGTATCTGAAACTACAGAAATTAGGGATTTAGTTAGTGAAGAAGTATTTGATGATGATTTATCATCTGTATTAGAAAAAGCTAATGGCAAAATACATGTTTATCAAGTAAATGGTCCTATGTTTTTTGGAGTAGTTCAAGATTTTATTATGAAAATGAAAGAACTAGACAAATCAATAGAAGTAGTTATTTTAGATATGAGACATACTCATGCTATAGATGCTTCAGCCATTGATGCATTAACTAAAATGTTTAAACATTGTAATAAATTAAATATAAAATTCTGCTTAACCCATGTTAATGAACAGCCAATGAAAGTGCTTAACAAAATGGGGTTTGCAGTAAAACTTGGAGAAAGTAACATATATGAAACTAAGACAGAGGCTATAGAAAGAGCCTACGATTACATAAAAAACTTAGAAATCTCGTAAATAAAAAAAATACTACAATAGTTTTCATTAACTATTGTAGTATTTTTTTGTTCTATTTTTTAATATTTATTAAAAAATCTATCTTTAAATATATCTATAGTCACACCAATAATTTTAAATAAGAGCTACTGATTAGTTTTATCAATAGCTCCTATTTGATATAATATTCTTATTAAGAATTAATAATAAAATATTATATTAATGCATTGTGCTGCTTATATTATTAATTCCACTACTTAATTTTTATTTAAGCAGATATTACCAAAATACTTTGGAGGCTATATATTATGGAAAAAATTTATTATGAAAATAGGTATCTAAAAGATTTCACTGCAGAAATTACTGATATCCAAGAAATTGATGGAAAGTTTCATGTAGCGTTAGACAAAACAGCATTTTTCCCAGGCGGTGGTGGTCAAAGCTGTGATCTTGGAAAAATCGAAGATAGTAATGTTATTGATGTATATGAAAATAATGAAATCATCTATCATGTGGTTGAGAAAAAGCCAATAAAAATACATAAAGTTAAATGTGAAATTAATTGGTCAAGAAGAAGTGATGGCATGCATCAACATTTAGGACAGCATATCCTGTCAGGCTGTTTTTTCAATCTTTATAAAGCAAATACATTTGCCATACATCTTGGAAGTGATATAAGTACAGTAGATATTTATGGAACTTTTACTGAAGAACAAATAAGAGAAGCTGAAAAGCTTGCAAATAAAGTTATAGGAGATGCAATCACTGTTGATTCATTCATTCCTTCAAAAAGCGAACTAAAAAAGCTAACTCTTAGAAGAGCACTTCCGAATACAAAAGAAGATATAAGAATTTTAAAGATTGGAGATTTTGATATAAATGCTTGCTGCGGACTTCACCCAGCTTCAACAATTGATGTTAGACTTATTAAAATAAAGAAATATGAAAAACATAAAGAAGGAACAAGAATAGAATTCTTAGCTGGACAACGTGCTATTGATGATGTATTTAAAAAAGATGAATTTCAAAATTCAATATGTAAATATTTAAGCTGTAATGAAAATGAAGCTATAAATGGAATAAAAAATCTTAATACAAATCTTAAAGAAGCGCTTGATAATAACAAATCTCTTAATATTCAGTTAGCAAAATATCAAATAAAAGAAATAATTGATAATGCAGAAGAAATAAATAATATTAAAGTCATTAAGAAAATCTTTGATAGCGAAAATTTAAAATATGTAAGTAATCTTACATCTAAATTAGTAGAGAATGAAAACATAGTTGCATTAATGGCTATTAAATCAGATGAAAAAGTAAATCTTATATTTGCCTGCTCTAAAAATCTATCAAATATAAAAATGAATGAAATTTTGAAAGATTCAATATCACTAATTGATGGTAAAGGTGGCGGAAGCCCATTCCAAGCTCAAGGTGCAGGAAAAAATAACTCAAATTTAGAAAGCACAATGGATTATGCCTTTAATAAATTAAAACAATTACTTATATAATTTATAAATTTTAAAAAAATCCAAATTTGTTATCTATAAAATTGATTCTGTAAATAATTTTATGTAAAATACTCTTTTCCTTTTCTAAAATAAAAAAGTCTGAATCTATTACTAGTAAAAGCATTTATAATAATACTATAAATTTAATAAGCTAAAACTAATAATAGATTCAGATATATACTATGTTCTAATCTCTTGAATTATCTTATATTTAAATTTTAAAATCATCTATTAATTCATTTAATTTTTGAGCAAGTATAGCTTGATTTTCTGCTGTTGCAGCAACTTCTTCCATACTCGCAGTTGTTTCACTTATTCCTTCTAATATTTCATTGGAATTCTTTGTTGATCTTTCTGAGTTAGATGCCATATTATTAACTCTCAAATTTACTTCTTCAACAGCTGCTGTTAATTCTTCTGACATAGCAGCAATATCTTCTGATATCCTGCTTATCTCCTCTGCATTATTATAATAATATTCTTCAGATTTTATAAATTCATTAAATTGCTTTATTATATCTTTATTTATAAATTCTAATACATCATTACTATTATTAGAGAGTTTTTTGAAAGCATCCTGTACTTTTGAAACAGTATTTTGTATTATTGTTGCTGAACTTGATGATTGTTCTGCAAGTTTTCCTACTTCCTCTGAAACTACAGCAAAACCTTTTCCTTGTTCTCCAGCTCTTGCTGCTTCTATTGCTGCATTTAATGCTAAAAGATTTGTTTGTTCTGCTATATCAGCTATAGTTTCTACCATACTTGAAATTTCTTCAACAACTTTTCCTGATTTAATGGCTTCTAATATTCTGCTTTCCTTTTCCTCATAAATATCCCTTGTACTATTTAATGCTACATCAGTTTCAGTTTTCAAATCCAAAGATTTTTCTTTGAATTTTATAGAAATTCCACTTCCATCTGTAGACTTTGATGATAATTGATTTATACTTAAATTTATTTCTTTCATAGATTCATCTACTTGTTTTGCTGATTCACTAGAATCATTCATATTATCAACTATTTCCTTAGTAGCTTTATTTATATCTAAAACTCTAGTTGTAACCTCTTCAGTTACAGCTGATAGTTCTTGTGTTGATGCTGTTAATTCCATAGTTTGTTCACTTATATTTTTTATTAGCTCTTTAACATTGTGCTGAGCTTCATTTAATGCTCTTCCAGTTTCTCCAAATTCATTCTTACTAGTAACATCTATGTCTGTCCTAAAATCATATTTCGATAGTCTTTCTGCTAAATTCTTTATTTTATTTAATGGCTTCGTTATAATTGATGAAAATTTTATTGCTAATATTGCTGATAAAATTAATAATATTGCAAGAACTCCTAAAAGTTTAAAAACAGATGCTTTTAGTGAGCTATTTAATTCAATTGTTTTGTTATATACTTCTACATCAATATCATCAACATAGTTTCCAGTGCTTATAACCCAGTTATATGGTTTGAATATTGCTGAGTAAGCCCTTTTTGGCGAAACATCACTCTCATTTGGTTTCGGATAATAAAAATCAGTAAATCCTCCACCTTCTTTAGTGGAAATATTTATTATATTTTGTATTAATTTATTTCCATTTTTATCAGTTTCATCAACTCTATTAGTTCCTTCTTTTTCTGGCGTAATTGGATGTGCTATTAATGTATAATCTGTAGAATCAATCCAAAAGTAGCCACTCTCATTATATCTCAAAGTTTTAACTAAATACTTTGCTTCTTCTTTAGCCTCTTCTTCAGTTAACTTTCCATCAACCTGTTTTTGATATACTCCATTTAATAATGTAATTACATTTTCAACTTGAAACTTAATATTATCATCATATCCTTCTCTAAGAGCTTCTTCATATTCTTTAATTGATACTAAATTACTTTTATTAAGCTGATTAATGGACACGAGACCGAGCGAAATAGCCACCACAGATGCAATTAATAAGTTCATTAATATAATAATATTCTTTACTTTTTTCATAAAACCATCTCCAGTTTATTTTTTACAATAATTTCTAATTGTTTTAAACTCCATTACCATTTCTACATTTATTAAACACCTCTTTAAAACGTTTACAAAAGCTTGTATTATTTGTTTTATAATATCTTTTATTTTATTATTATCGAGAACATTTCTAAAAACTTTAATATCACCACATTATTATAACTACAATATTTACAATTCATTTAAGTTAAAACATTTATTAAAAAGACTATGTAAAATCAATATATTAACTTTACATAGTCTTTCTTAATACTTTTAATTTATTGTTCTATTTTAGTAACATCATATCCTGCATCTTCAATTACAGATTTAATTGCTTCATCTTTAACCTCTGACTTGCTTTCAATTGATGCACATTTTTTATCTAAATCAACTTTTACTGTTGTTACTCCTTCTAGTCCTTCTAACGCTTCTTTTACATGAGCTACACAGTGGTTACAGCTCATTCCTTCTATTGATATTGTTTTTTTTATTTTCTTTCCTCCAAATAAACTCATTTTTTATTCCTCCATTTAAAAATTATTATAGTTTTAATTTATGCTTTAAAGTTTCTAAGCCTTAAAGCATTAGTCAATACTGAAACTGAACTCAAACTCATGGCTGCTGCTGCAATCATTGGATTTAAAAGTGGTCCTCCAAATATATGGAGAATTCCCATTGCAACTGGAATTCCAAGTACATTATACCCAAATGCCCAGAATAGATTTTCTTTTATATTTTTAATAGTTGACTTACTTAATTTAATTGCAGTAGTAACATCCATTAAGTCACTTCTCATAAGAACTATATCTGCTGACTCAATTGCAACATCAGTACCTGATCCTATTGCTATTCCCACATCAGCTTGAGCAAGTGCTGGAGCATCATTTATTCCATCTCCAACCATGGCTACTTTTTGATTTTCTCCTTGAAGCTTCCTAACTTCATTTGCCTTATCTTCTGGAAGTACTTCTGCAAGCACTATATCGATTCCCACCTGTTTAGCTATTGCATCTGCTGTCTTATTATTATCTCCAGTAATCATTGCAACCTTTATTCCCATGTTATGAAGAGCTTCTATTGCATTTTTACTACTTGGTTTAACTGTATCTGCCACTGCAACTATTCCTCTTAGAATTCCATCGATTGATATATACATTGGAGTCTTTCCTTCACTGGCTAATCTATCTGCATCCTTTGCTAAAATATCTATTTTTATATTTTTTTCAGTCATTAATTTTTTATTTCCAAGTAAAATATCTTTTCCATCAATTTTAACTTCTATTCCATGACCAGGTATTGCATCAAATTCCTCTATAGATTTTAACTTTAAGCTTTTATCTTCTGCTCCTCTAACTATAGCTTCACCTAATGGATGCTCAGATCCTTTCTCTGCACTAGCAGCTAAAGTAAGAACTTCATCTTCTGAAATACCATTAGTTATAATATCAGTAACTATTGGTCTTCCTTCTGTTATAGTACCTGTTTTATCAAAAACAATTGTATTAATTTTATAAGTTGTTTCTAATGCTTCTCCACCTTTTATTAGTACTCCATTTTCAGCACCCTTACCAGTCCCAACCATTATCGCTGTTGGTGTTGCAAGCCCTAAAGCACAGGGGCATGCTATTACTAATACTGCTATAAATATTGTTAACGCAAAGACTGGTGTTTCACCAGCAATTAACCAGCCTATAGCAGATACTATCGCTAAAATAATTACTGTTGGTACAAAGTATGCTGATATTACATCTGCAAGTTTTGCTATTGGTGCTTTTGAACCTTGCGCATCTTCAACTAATTTTACAATTTGAGCAAGTGCTGTGTCTTTACCTACTTTTGTAGCCTTATATTTAATAAATCCAGTTTTATTAATGCTTGCTCCAATGACACTGCTTCCAATACTTTTTTCTACTGGAATACTTTCTCCTGTAAGCATTGATTCATCAATTGCTGTACTACCTTCTATTACTTCTCCATCTACAGGTAATTTTTCTCCTGGCTTAACTAATATGATATCTCCAACTGTAACTTCTTCAATTGGAATTACTATTTCATTACCATCCCTTATTAATGTTGCAGTTTTAGGTGCTAATCCCATTAGCTTCTTAATAGCTTGAGATGTCTTCCCTTTAGATACTGCTTCTAAATACTTACCTAATGTTATTAAAGTTAAAATAACCGCTGCTGATTCAAAGTATAAGTGCATAGCATATTCTGTTGCTCCACTATTTATTTTATAAATTCCAAATATTCCATAAACAAATGCTGCTAAAGTACTAATTGCAATTAAAGAGTCCATATTAGGACTTAACTTAAATAAATTCTTTATTCCTATTTTATAAAACTTGTATCCCATTATCATTACAGGTAAAGTTAATACTACTTGTATTATTGCAAAGTTTAACGGATTCATCATAGGATCAAGGAAATGTGGAAGTGGCATACCAACCATATGACCCATAGTTATAATTAAAAGTGGTACTGAAAAAATTAGTGACACTATAAATCTAATTAATAGCACCTTGCTTTCTTCCATTTTTTCTTTGCCTTCTGCTTTTTCTCCTTCTTTTACTAACTTATATCCAGCTTTCTCTACAGCTGTTTTTATTTGTCCATAGCCAACCTGATCTTCATCTATACTAACTGTAAGCTTTTCCGTTGCAAAATTAACAGATGAACTATTTACTCCTTCCACCTTTTGAGCCGCTTTCTCAACTCTATTTGCACAAGCTGAACAAGTCATACCTTCTATTTTAAAAGTGTAAGTCTTTAAATTTTTCTTAACTCCATATCCTGCCTTTACAACAGCCTCTTCTATATTTTCATTATTTAATTTATTATCATCAAATTCAACATTTAAAGTTTCTGTTGCAAAATTAACATTTGCATTATCAACTCCGTCTAATTTGTTAACTACTCTTTCTATTCTATTTGCACAAGCTGAACAAGTCATACCTTCTATTTTAATTGCTTTCTTTATCATAATATATTTATTATAACTCCTTTCAATTAGTCTAATTTTATCTAGCTTAGAGTATGTATTAATAGTTAAGACTTTTTTTATTTTCTCTTCTACTAAATTACTTAGATATTATTTTTTCTAAAACCTTATTTACTTCTTCTATTTTTTCATCTGGATTATTATTAAGGCAAGCTTCCTTTACACAATGGCGTAAATGTCCCTGTAAAACCAATAATTCAGATTTTTTTAATAAGGATTGTGCAGCTAACATTTGATTAGTCACATCTATACAATATCTATCGTCTTCAATCATTTTAATTATTCCCTCTATTTGTCCTTTTGCTGTTTTTAAAAATTGCAATGCTTTTTTCTTTTCTTCGCTCATGTTTACCTCCCCACCCCCAGGGGGTGTTTTTTATATTATTATAATAAATGATAAAATAACCTTTGTCAATGATAATTTTTATCATTTATAATTTATCTTAAAATATTTACTAGTATTTTATAAAAAATATTTTTTTAAAGAGACTAATCTATTTTATTAAAATCATGTAAATACAATATTATTATTATTATTTCATATATTTTCTATTCTACATAAAGTCAAATTCTAATTATCTATCTATAAAATATCATCTATGTTTGATTAAAATAGATATTTTCAACAAACTTTTTAATATTCATTAATTAAAACTCATCTTTTTGCTAATCCCTAAATTACAAAAAAATAAAGGACTACCTGTCTACTATACTTTCATATATTTAAGATAGTCCCATTAATAAACTTATATTTTTAATTTATAATTTTCTAATTTCATGTAAACATTCAACAAACACATCTACTATCTTAGGGTCAAACTGTTTACCTGAACATTTCTTTAATTCTTCTACTGCTTCTTTAGATTTTTTTCTCTTTCTATAAACTCTATCATGTGTCATAACATCATATGAATCTACTACACTCACAATTCTAGCTGATAATGGAATTTTTTCTCCTTTTAATTTTAAAGGATATCCATTCCCATCCCATCTTTCATGATGAGTTAAAACACCTTTTGCAACGCTATCTAGTTCATTTGAAGCTCTAACTATCCTATATCCCTTTTCTGTATGGGTCTTAATTATTTCATATTCTTCTTCTGTTAATTTACCTGGTTTAAGTAATATTTCTTCACTTATACCTATTTTACCTATATCATGTAATTTAGCTACCAATTCTAATTCATCCATTTCTGATAATGATAAATTCATTTTTTTCCCTACTTCCATAGCATTCTTTAATATTCTTTCAGTATGCTCTTCTGTTTCCATACTTTTTGTTTCTAGTCCTGCCTTTAAAGAATACATCATTGAACTTCTCACACTATTAGCCTGTAATAATTTTTGCCTATATACCTTATCTTCTGCTTCTTTTAATGAATCATATATACTCTTATCTAAACTGTTTGTTACAGATACTCCTAAAGCTATGCTTAAATCAACTAATTCATGATTATAGTTTTTACATTTTTCGAATATTTTCTTTATAATTATTTCACAGTCTTTTTCTGATGAATTAGGAAGAAGGACTACAAATTCATCACCACCAATTCTGCATACCATTCCTTTGTCCTCACAGGCTTCTTTTAACACCATGGTAATAAGTTTCAATAGATTATCTCCCTCTTCATGTCCAAATGTATCATTTACTATTTTCAATCCATTAGCATCTCCCATTATTACGCCTACTGGAAGGTATTTTTCATCTAAATATTTTTTTGCCATTTCATCAAAATACGCTCTATTATATACATTTGTCATAGAATCTGTGTAGCTTAGATATCTTAATTTTTCTTCTACCTTCTTCTTTTCTGTGACCTCTAAAATAAGTCCTACAATCCCTACAACTTCATTATTATTAATTACTGGTTTTTTAACAATTTCATAGTATTGTACCTCTCCATTATCATTAATTAATGTTGTATTCATCAAAACATTTTTCTTACTTCTTATAACTTCATTATCTTTTTCAATAAGATCCTTAGCCAACTTCATGTCTTGTTGTATTTCTAAATCTGTTTGTCCTATAAAATTAGTTATTCCTTTTTTTCTATTAAATTTTTCATATTCTTTATTTATATGCAAATATCTTCCTTCTACATCCTTTAAAAACACCATTCCTGGTAATGTATCTACTATTAAGTTTAATAAATTCTTCTGTTCTTTTATGACTTTATCTTTTTCTTTAACTATTTCTATGTTGGAATCTATTCCACCAATAGCTATAATTTCTCCAGCTTCGTTAGTAATAGGAAACATAGTACATTTTCTATAAACTCCATCTATGTATCCCTCTTCTACTTTTTCCTGTAACGTTTCTATTACCTCTCTACATTGGCTATCGTATTTATCTGCTAGTTCTTTCTCAAAAACTTCTGAATTTTTTAATCCAATAAAATTTTTAACCTTACCATTGTATATTTCTTTATATCTGTCATTACAATATATGAATCTAAAATCTAAATCTTTTATCCACAAAGGGTGAGGTATACTTTCCATCAACAACCTAAACATATTTTCATTCATTTGTAGCTATCTCCTATAAGAACTGTAAAGTCTATTTTTAATTTCACAGTTCAATAATTATTATAAAATAGATTTAATTTTTAATCCTTCTAAAATTAAATGCTAATCTTTAAATTTAATTTTAATATTTACTATTTCACCTTTTGTTCCAACTCTAATAGGTGGCCCCCATGTTCCATACCCTGAGCTAACAACTAAATTAAAATCATCTTTTTTCATATATCCATAATCATTTTCAAACAAAAGATTTGTAAATAAGTTCCCAGGAAACATTTGTCCCCTATGTGTATGCCCTGATAATTGTAAATCTACCCCTTGGCTTTCGGCTTCATCTATATCCACTGGGCGATGATTTAAAAATATAATAGGAATTGATTTATCTGCATCGCTTAGCTCATCTTTTAACTCGACTATTTTTTTGCCAGTTCCACTTAGACTTGCTTCATCATTTCTTCCAATTATATAAAAACTATTATCTATTTTTACAGTTTTATCTTGAAGAATATTAATACCACCAGATTCTAAATATTCTATGCTCTCATTAAAATTTGAATAGTATTCATGATTTCCTGTAATACCATACAATCCATATTTTGACTTAATATTCTTAAAAGCTTTGCTACTATATTCTTTTAAATTAGTAGGTGTACTCTCATCAAAAATATCTCCACAAAATAACACAATATCTGGATTTAGATTATTTATAGAGTTCACCATTTTATCAATTCCGTTTTCTCTTATGCCTATACCAACATGAACATCTGATATCATAACAACATTTAGTGATTTGTTTTCACCTGCAGATTTATTTATATCTATTGAATAATTAGTAATGACTTGTTGTCTTGCATTCCATCCCCCAAAGCATACTAAAATTATGACAATTAAAAATACTGAAATACCATTACAATAAATCTGTGATAAATATTTTTTTAAAGAATTACTAAGTTTAACTTTTTTAAATACTAATCTTAATAAATCAATTAATATGAATATAAGTAAGCAATAAATTAAGGCTCCTATGGATATAGAGCCAATTAATACAATAAACCTTGCTATAGTATTATTAATTGTTAAATAGCTTCTTAATATTGTTCCAATTAAATATGTTGATGAAACAATCCAATATAAAATCCAATACAATTTTATTTTAAAATCTTTAATAAGACCCTTAAATGCCAATTTTAATTTTATTCCTATATAGTAAAATGATATATAGTACAAACTAATCACTAACAATAAAAAGAAAAGCTGTTTTAAAATCTCTAATATATTAATTCACCTTCTTTCAAAAATATTTATTTATACTAATATTATAAATGTAAATATAGCATTAATCCAATACATAAAAATAAAGAGCAAAATTATAAAATTTTGCTCTTTATTTTTATGTAAATTATATTGCTTGATGTTTATAGTTTTTATTAACTATTTCTTTTAATGCCGCCTCTGCTAATTTAGCAAAATATTTTGAGCAATTTAAAATTGCATTTTCATCTATTTTAAATTCTGGATGATGGTGTGCATATGATTTTCCTGTTCCAACTATTATAAAAGCTCCTGGTATACTTTTTTGATAATAGGCGAAATCCTCTCCTTCTAATCCCATAGAGATCCTTCTTACATCAAAGCCAGATCTTTTTCCTATCTGAGTAGCAAATTCTGCCCATTCTTCTGTATTATTAGTAGCTGGTGAACCTGCATGCCAAATAAGTTCAGCCTTTCCTCCATATGATTCAGCTACTCCTCTAATAATTTCATTCATTCTTCTTGGTATTAATTCACGCACTTTTTCATCTAATGTTCTAACTGTTCCTTCAAGATATGCAGATTCAGGAATTACATTCCATGTATTTCCTCCCTCTATGTGAGTTACACTTAAAAGAGCTTTTTCTGCTGGACTTATATTACGACTTATAATAGTTTGAAATGCAGAAACTATATTTGATGCAATTATAATTGGATCTATTCCAAGTTCTGGTTTAGCTGCGTGACTTCCAACTCCTGATATATTAATTTCAAATCTATCTACAGCAGCTGTCATAGCTCCAGGTCTTATTCCCATTACTCCAACATCAGAATCAGATACACAATGTATTCCAAAAATGGCATCTACATCCTTTAACGCTCCACTTGCAATAACATTTTTTGCACCATCAGCACTCTCTTCTCCAGGTTGAAATATAAATTTAACAGTTCCTATTAAATCAGGCTGATATTTTTTTACTAAATATGCTGCTCCTAAAATTACAGCAGTATGAAAATCATGTCCACAAGCATGCATCTTACCATCCACTTTAGATTTATAAGGTAAACAAGTTTCCTCCATAATTGGTAATGCATCTATATCACATCTAATAGCAACAACTGGTCCATTAGGATTTCCTTTTATTTCAGCTACAACCCCAGTTTTTAGTGGTAATTCTAGTACATCAATTTCTACTTTACGTAACAACTTCTTTATAAGCTTTGTAGTTTCAAATTCCTCATTAGGTAATTCAGGATTTTCATGTAGTTTACGATAAACTCCCCTAAGTTCGTCATTTAATCCCTCAATAATCTCTAATAATTTCTTATTAGCCATATTTATCCCCCCTATGATTGATGCTTAAATTATAGCATCCTCCATATTCACCTTGTCAATACAATTTACCTTATCTATTTATAATCCACTTAAATTAGTTAGTATGAACATTCCTATAATCATGACAGCATAAAATATGATATAAACAATTGACCATTTGCCACTAAATGATAAAAGTACTTTTTTGTAAGTTGAATAAATTCTAGTTTCTTCTTTCATTAGTGTTTTAAACTCACCAGAATATTCTATAATAAAGAATATTAAGCCTAATAGTGAACCAGCACTATATAAAAGAAGGAATATAGTTTGTATTGAAGAATCTAAAGTTACTATTGCTGACATTCCAAAAGCAACAGTATTGTTAAATATATGTGCGATTATTGATGGAATAAGTGATTTAGATTTAACTGTTATAAAGCCTAAAACAAGTCCTATCAATATAGGTGGTACAAATTGAACCAAATTTAAATGAAACATTGAAAATAATATAGAAGTTACTATGATTGCAGTTAAATTTCCAAACCTTTGCATGCTTTTAAGTATGAATCCCCTAAAAATAATTTCTTCAAGTATTGGACCTAAAATACAAACATATCCTAAAAACAAAGCTAGCATAAATGGATTACCTGTTGGCATGCTGAAGTCTGGAGCTGGTATTGATATTCCCATAATACTTAACAAAGTTGAATAAAGTGTATATATTACTCCAGAGACTATCCCTACTCCAATACAAGAAATAGCTCCTAATGAAATGAATTTTAACTCTGATTCATTTTTGCAAAACATATCTGATTTTATTTTTATTTTAGTTATTTTAATTCCAATAATTATAACTATGATATCTGCAATTATACATGGCAGATATCCGGCTAGATAGTTATACATATCTTTTGATATTGTAAGTCCACTTGTTAAATTACCAATAAAGCCACTTTCTAAAAATTTTATAATAAAGACAGTGCCAATACTCAATATTTGTGTCATTGCCCCTAATATAAATAACATTTTAGCTGCTTTACCTGCAGTGTTTTTTATATTAGACTTTAATTCATATCTTTCAATATCTTGTTGAAAGTCGTCCATCATATCTTTTATTTTCCTTTCACTTTATGTATTCCCTAAAAGTTATATACATAAATATTAAGATTCAATTATTTATATATCTTCTAATAAATAAGCTACATGCAATTTAAGAAATCTTAAAAAGATTTCAACAGTGATTGCACTCTGTGTCCCCACAAGGGGCATCAATTATAAATTATAAATTGTTAATTAGATCTTATATAATAAACTTTATAAGAAACATTTAAATAATATTATATCATATTAATATTAATGTTTAAATTTTATACAGTATTGAAATTCACTATACTTTTAATAAACTCTCTGAATAAAAACAAAGGATATATCTATTTAAAGATAAAACCCTATAAACTATGGTTTTAATCATTAGTTCATAGGGAAATAGAATATTTTTAGTTATATATTTCTATTTTTATTTTCTTAAATGTCTAGTTGATTTAGTAATATTTATAATCTAGTTTATATTTATATAGTTATAAACTCTTGTAAATTTTGTTATTTTCGTTCTATAAACTCAGCAAATAATTTTTAGTAAAAATTTATCTATTACTAAAAATTAAGCATCTTTACAGCCGCAACAACATTTACATGGATCAAAAACAAATGTTACAGTAAATAGAACAGTAACTCCACATGATTTTGCTTTAAAAACTATACTTGTATGATCATTTGCTTTAAGATGATTATTATCTGGATCGAAGCAGATTCCTCCGTCTACTAACTTAAATGTTCCGAAGCAATCAACAGTCTTTTTACCCCATCTATCAAATTGTGGGTAAACTGGTGTAATACTGATATCTCCTTTACCACAACATTTTAATGCTGTAAAGTTAAAGCATTGTCTTGAGCCTTTACATACATAAACTACACTATTATTAGTTCTAAGTGTAACTTCTAAAGCACAATTTATCTCTGTTGATGGTGGAGGTGGAGGTGGATATGAACCTTTTTTATCAGCTTCATCTGCACTACTTTCCTTTAATAATTCTTCATCCTTAATATTATCTATAATCATTTTATTTCCTCCTAAGTTTTTTTATATTGTATTTCTTTTGTCCTTTGAAGTATTATATGAATAATATTGCTATATTGCTCCTATATTACATAATTAATTTTAGATTTTTATTTAAAAAATTAACAACAGTCTATATGGCGTCTTTTACTACACTTATCTGGATCGCAACTAAATACTATGGAAGTTTTAATACATTTATTTTCGCATTTATCTGTTACTGTAAAGCATAATATATCTATATCATTAGGATCTAACTTTTTATGAGCATGAACAACAATCCCATTTTCAATAATTCTATAAACACCAAGCTTTCCACATATACCCTTATTAGAATAATCACCTTTATACCTTAGTGTAACTTCCCCACAGTTCTTCAATGCCTTAGCTGTAAAGTATTGAATCAATCCTGGACGTAAATAAATAGCTCTATTTCTATTATCTATTTCAACTTCTAAATCACAATTTATTGAAATAGATGACTGTTCATCACAATCATGATTATCATAATTCTCCTTATTATTTTCTAAATTCTTATCTTTTAAATCTTCATCCTCTAAATTCACAATATCTCCTCCTTAGTCCATAGTTTACTCTTAAAACTTTTTTATTTCTAACTCTAAGATATTATATTAATTATCTTTTCTAATTGGTACAAATATTAATTTTCCATCATAATCTATACCATGAGAATAAATGTGTTCCGAAAAATAATAGAATATTTCTGTAAATGTAATTAAAATATTTAAATAAATTTGTTGTAATAAAATTACTAGATTTCATAAATAGTCAAATATATATCAATTCATTTTATTTATAAATCATATACAAAGGATGTGTAACTTTGGTAAAAGAAGATTATTTAAATAAACAATGTGAATTCAAAGCATTTACTAACAATACTGATGTTGAAGTAAAAGAAGTAAGACCATTTTTTGCATCAAATTCTCTTCCTATTATTATAGATTTAAAAACATGTAATTTGGGCAATGAATTTAATTTTGTTAAAATCGAGTGCATTCCAAAACACGGTAAAATTTTTAAAATAACCTCTTCAATATTAGTATATAAGCCTAATAAACATTTTAATGGATTCGATGAATTTCAAATTCGCGTTACCGATTATCATAATCTATATAGCACAAAAACTATTATTATCTACGTTGATGATTAATTCTAAAAACATTACTATTTCTTTAAAAAAAAGAAATTTAAAGGGAGCTATCTGAAATAAAACTTTCTAATGAAATTAAAGATATAATAAAATTATTATATTTATGAGAAATCTTTAATTTACTTATAGAAATGTTTTTTAGATAGCTCCTTATAGATTAAGTTTCTATATAGGCTTAACCTTCATTTTATTATTGTGTTAACGTAGATAAATATCCAAATTTAAAATAATATTATTTAATTTTAAGGACATCTACTTACAAGAGTGTCTACTTTTTTTCTTATTGTTGAATATATTACTTTTTTTGATGACAGGGATAATTCTACACTTGCTATAAACTTAGCATTTTCTTCATCTGATAATAAACAGTCTCTAAATATTTTCCCTTTAGGTGTTATACATTTTACTGATAAGCAGTTATTAAACTTTTGATTAATCATTGTTTTCTTCGATCCCTGTGGAAAACATATTTTCCCTACAAAAGTTATTGCATCAAATCCAAGCTGCTCAATAGAAATAGGGATTTGCGGTGGCATTATTAATTTACATTGATCATTAAATTTCCCCTCAATTTTCCCATAATCTTTAATTGCAGTAAATTCTTTAGCTCCTATTTTTCCTTTTGCAAATATTTTTAAGTCACATACTAAAAAATTTAAGTCATTCTCAGTTATTTTTGTTTTTATACCAACTTTATTATTATCAACATCATCACAGCAAAACTTTCCTATAACTAATAAAGCTTGATTTTCATTATATAAAATACTATTACATCCCCTAAATATTTTTTCATTAGGTGTCTTAAATAAATATGGCTGTGAATCCACTAATACAATACTCTCTATATTAGCATCAAGTCCTATAAATCTATAAGTAAGACTTATTTCCTCTATACATATAGATTCTTTCGGATCAAAGTCCATATTATTATCCTCTATTGTAAAAACTACATCTTCAATAAATGAAGATTGTTTTTTCTTTAATGATACACAATCAAATATTCTTTTTGTTAATATAGGGATGGACACAGTATTTTCTAGTTTATCTTCTTTTAACATAATAAACCTCCTTAGTAAAAGGATATCGTATATCTATACATCTATATAATATTAAAGATATAAAGATATGTTTCCATCTATAGGTTTATTATTATTTACTTTAAAATTATATTTCGGGCACAATCAACGCTTCTCTCTATGACACTAGCTGAAGTATGTGAGAAATAAATTATACCTAAACATGTGTTTAAATCTACTGTTTTAGATACCTTATCCCCTTTTTTTATAAAATAATTTTACTCCCTTAAAACCCTCAATAGCCCTTAAAGAATTCATTTCAGAATCAGATAATTCCTTAGCAATACCTTCTTCTTCTGCTGACAAGAACGATATTCTTCCATTTTCAACAAGCTCTACATCTTTAAATTCGCCTCTATTTAAATACGAATCTACGGACATTTCTACTAAACCTTTGCTATAGCAATTTTCAAATAATAGAGGTGCTATCCCCCCATGCATTCGCGCACCTGCTTCTATCATAACCACATCATTAGAGTTTGTATCCATCATTAGCTCCATATGTACAGGCCCTACTTTAACATCTAAAGCTCTAGATGCTTTCTTAGCGTATTCAATTAATGCTGATACCATTACATTCTTAGGATCCATTACTATTAAAGAATCATAAACAAAGTCAGAATTATTTAATGTAATTTTTTTATACTTGCAAACAGATGCAATATAAAATTCATTTTTATGTGCTACAAGATCAACCACATACTCTACTCCATTTATAAATTCTTGTAAAATAACAACTTATCTCTTCTTACAGCTGATGTCTTTATGTTATTACTGTTTTCTAATCTCAGCTTATTAGCTAAATCTTCTGCTAAAATCACTCCAAGCTCTGAACCTGGAATAACAGCAAGTACATTATCTTCTTTTATAGCTTGTATACATTCCTCTGTTGAAGTAAATATTTCATCTACATATTCATTTGGTGACATTTGCAAAGAGTTTGGATATTCTTTCATTGATTGTAAAACATAAACTTTTTCTACTCCTAACTTTTTAATCCTCTCAGGATAATAACTTCCTGTAGAGACCATATCAACAATTATAACAATATCTTTTTTCATTAATTCTTCTCCTTTTTTACATACAAAATTATAAATATTAAAATAGCTATGATAAATAAAATATATCTTGATGACATAATTCCAAATCCAAAATCACTTATAATTAATGATATTAATATGGGTGATATGCCAGTTGATATATTATAATATAGAGTAGTTTCGTTTGAAATGTAGTTAGATGTGTAGTTGTCAATAGATAAAGTAATAATAAGTTCTCTTATCATAATTGAAATATAACTTATACAAAATCCAGTGAAAAAAGTTGCTAAAGCAGTCATTATATAAATATTTGAATACCCAAGAACTATATCTATTAAAATCAGCATTAAAGATAATAGTAATGCTCTCTTTCTAGATTGTTTTATAAATACAGCCAATAGAGATCCAATTCCAGCTAATGCATCTACTACACCAAAATACATAGAGTTCCAATTATTAATTCGTTGAAAAATTACAGGAATAACCATATTAAATGTACCTATATGAAATCCAATTAAACTAAATAACAAAATTAATTCTGTATAATCCTTAGTTTTCTTTACCTTTTTATTGCTTGAAACTTCAATTTCCTCTAATGTATCTTTTTCAATTGAAATTTTACTTTTATCTTCATTTTTATTTAATAATATTACATTTATAGAAATTAAGATTATACAAATAGATGTAAAGTGTATTAAGCTATCAAACTTAATGTAGTTTAATAAAAATGTTCCTAAAAACGAACCAATAAAAGCTCCAAATTGAATTGAAGATTGAAAATATTTTGCTGCATAACTTTTAGATATAAGTTTATTAGAAACTAATTTTGTATTTTCAATTTGGTAAGTACTCATGCATAAAAAATTATTTATACCAAGTAAAATAGCAATATTTAAAAATGAAACTAAGTTAATAGCATTGAATATTAATATAAAAACTGAAATATAAGCAAAAATAATTATCCTGAATATTGATAAATATTTTATATCAAACTTTATTTTATTCTTCAAATATCTAGTAGCAAAAAATGGTATAAATGCTGATAATGATAATATGATTCCTAAATATAATGTAGATCCCATTGTTTCAAGTGTTATCCAAATAAGCCCAATATTTAAAATACTATCTAAAAGATAAGACAGACTTAAAATCAAATAAAAACTATAATTTTTTTTATACATTTGTTCCTCCTTTATATTTTCTCCTAATTTTTTATTAAGCTTTACATATTTTTTCTTTATTTGTAACTATTAGGATATAGCGTATTATATAATAAATATTATTCCTTATCAACCATTATTTGTATAAATTATTTATATGATATTTTTAAATAATGAAAAAATATCTTCTTACAAACCTAATAAAAGTCCAAAACCAACTAAAACACAGTCCATACTCTTTAAAACTAAAGCTCCATAAAACAAAAAAGCCCCTGAATCCCATAATACAGGGACTTTCAAGGACTTCATCTATTACTTTTTAACCAGCTTCACGACACACTCAACGTGCTTTGTCATCGGAAACATATCTACTGGCTGTACTTCTATTGTTCTATATCCTAGTTCTTCTAAGTATTTAAGATCTCTAGCTAGTGTACTAGGATCACAAGAAACATAAACAACTCTTTTAGGATTTGCTTTTCCAATAGAATCTAATAGTTTTTTATCACAGCCTTTTCTTGGTGGATCAACTACTATTACATCTGGTATAATTCCATCTTGTATTAATCTTGGAATTACTTCTTCTGATTTACCAACATAGAATTCTGAATTTTTTATATTATTTATTTTAGCATTTTCCTTAGCATTATCTATTGCTTGCTTTATTATTTCTACACCATATACTTTTTTTGCCTTCTGTGATAAAAATAAAGTTATAGTTCCAGTGCCACAATAAGCATCAAAAACTATTTCATCACCACTTAGATTTGCATATTCTAATGCTTTATTATAAAGTACCTCTGTTTGAACTGGATTTACTTGAAAAAAAGATAATGGTGAAATGTTAAATTTGTAATTACCTATATAATCTGATATGTAATCTTCACCCCATAATGTAATACATTCTTCTCCACAAACTAAATTTGTATCTTTATCATTTATGTTTTGAATAATACTCTTTATTCCACAAACTTTCTCTTTAAGTTCAGTTATTAATTCATCTTTCTTAATTATATTTTTATTAGTTGTCACTAGAACTACCATTATTTCATTAGTTTTAATTCCTTTTCTAATAATAATATGTCTAAGTAATCCTTCTTTGAAAAACACTCCTTCTTTCTTAGCTGGAATTATGTTATTTCTTTTCATCCATTCTTTTATTATATGTATAATTAAATCTGCATCTTTATTTTGTAGCAAACATTTATCTATATCAATTATTTCATGAGATTTTTCACTATAAAATCCTATTGCAATTTCATTATCTACTAATCCAACTGGAAGTTGAATTTTATTCCTATACCTATATCCATCTTTCATACCTATTGGATATTTAACAATCGTATCATTTAATCCTGCAATTTTTTTTATACAGTCTTTTACTCTATTAAATTTAAAATCCAATTGACCTCTATATTCTAAATGTTCTAATGTGCATCCTCCACATTTATTATAATAATTACATTTAGGTTTAACCCTTTCAGTTGATTCTTCTATTATTTCTATAAGCTCACCATGAGCATAATTTTTTTTTGCTTTAACTATTTTAACTTTTACTTTTTCATTTTCTAATGCACCTGGTATAAAAATTGGATATCTATCTATTTTAGCTATTCCTTCACCTTCATATCCAAGAGATTTTATATCTAAAATATATTCTTTATTTTTATCTATCAAGTTTACACGTCCTTTATTTTTATTTTATAGGATTTAAACTTAAACTTATAAAACTTATAAATTCAAATTAATTATCAAATATTCATAAATTTATTATCAATAAATTATATCATAAATTCTTTTTTATTTAAGTCTATAAAATATATATTTTAATGCGTTGTGCTAGTTAATAATAGTCTCAAAACAAACATAGAATAAATAATTGTTTTATTAATCTTTTAACTAGCACAACGCGTTATTTTATGCCTTATATAAGTTGTATTAAAGATCTTTCAATACATATTTTACATTTTGATTCTTTTAAATCCGTAATTTCACTATTAAATAAAAAAAGAGCACCTTTCGGTGCCAATACAGAATCAGTTGCCATTTAATTCCATACTATTTATTAATATTCCTCTTTAAGAGAGATATTATACATTATATATTAAATATAGCATAATTAATTGTTAATTTTTTGTTAACAATTATTTTTTATATAAATTATTAATTATTCTATAATTTATTACACAATAAAAAGGAACTATCTTATGTAAATAGGATAGTTCCTTCGTATGTTAAATTAATAGCTTAATACTATTCTACAACACTAATCTTTAATAAGTTAGTTGTTCCAACCTTATCAACAGGAACTCCAGCTGCTAATACAACTGTATCTCCTTCTTTAACAAAGTTATTTTCTTTTGCTATTTCAACTGATTTTTCTAACATTTCATCTGTTGAAGACATCTTGTTAGCAACTATTGGATATACACCCCATGAGAATGCTAATTGTCTAGCTACTATTTCATCAGGAGTAACAGCTATAATTGGACATTCTGGTCTACATTGAGAAATTCTCTTTGCAGTAGCTCCTGTTTGAGTTGAAGTTATAACAGCTGCTGCTTCTAATTCATTAGCTGCATTACTTGCTGCTCTTGAAATAACTCCTGCAATAGCTGGAATATGAGATTTAGCTTGTGAAACAGCTACTCTATATTCTAATCCTTTTTCAGTTTCTTCAGCTATTTTAGCCATTGTGCTAACAGCTTCTACTGGGTAAGTTCCGTTTGCACTTTCTCCTGATAACATTATTGCATCAGTACCATCTAATATAGCATTAGCTACGTCTGAAACCTCAGCTCTTGTTGGTCTTGGGTTTCTGATCATTGAGTCTAACATTTGAGTTGCAGTTACAACTGGCTTTCCAGCAGCATTACATTTCTTAATGATCATTTTTTGTACAGCAGGTACATTTTCTATTGGAATTTCAACTCCTAAATCTCCTCTAGCTACCATTATAGCATCAGAAGCTTCTATGATTGAATCGATGTTATCAACACCTTCTTGGTTTTCTATCTTTGAGCAGATTAATATTCTTTCTCCGCCATTTTCATTTAATAATTTTCTTATTGCTTTAACATCTTCTACTTTTCTGATGAATGATGCAGCAATCATATTAACGCCCATTTCACATCCGAATACTAAATCTGAAGCGTCTTTTTCAGTTAAAGCTGGTAATTTGATTGATACTCCAGGAACATTAACTCCTTTATGAGTTCCAACTAATCCAGTATTTTGAACTTCACACTTAATAGCATTTCCTTCTACTGATTTAACTGTTAATCCTACTAAACCATCATCTATTAAGATTGTGTTTCCAGGCTTAACATCATTAGCTAATCCTTCATAAGTAACAGAACACTTTGTAGCGTCTCCTACTATTGACATATCACCAGCATATACTGTAAATTCTGATCCTTTAGTTAACTCAAGCTTACTTGGTTCAAATTTTCCAGTTCTGATTTCTGGTCCTTTAGTATCAAGAATTATAGCAATTTCTCTGTTATGTTTCTTTGCTAATTCTCTAACTTTAACCATTCTTCCTTTATGTTCTTCATGATCACCATGTGAAAAGTTATGTCTTGAAGCATTCATTCCTGCTAACATTACCTTTTCTAATATTTCGATATCTTCACTTGCTGGTCCAATAGTACAAATCATTTTAGTTTTTCTCATTAAACTAACACTCCTCTTTCTTGGATTACTTTATAAAATTTATATAAATAAACTATAAACTAAATTAATTATTTTGATAATATTTCAGCAATATCATATAATTCTTTATCAAATTTACTTTCCATTGCTAAAGCTTCATCTATATCTTGATCTATGATTTTGTTATCTCTTATTCCTATTACTCTTGAAGTTTTTCCTTCTAATAATACTTCTACAGCTTTTGCTCCCATTCTTGAAGCTAAAACTCTATCTGTTGCACTTGGGCTTCCACCTCTTTGGATGTGACCTAGTATTGTTGCTCTTGTTTCAATACCTGTTACTTCTTCTACATATTTAGCAAGTTCAAATGCTCCTCCAATTCCTTCTGCAAGGATTACTAAATTATGCATTTTCCCTTGATTTTTACCTTCTAAAATAGTTCTGCAAAGTTGATCCTTATCAAACTCTCCAATTTCTGGAATGATTATTGATTCAGCTCCACCTGCTATACCAGCATATAATGATAAATCACCACAATCTCTTCCCATAACTTCTACAATTGAAACTCTTTCATGTGAAGTTGAAGTATCTCTGATTTTATTAATTGCATCTACAACAGTATTTAATGCTGTATCAAAACCTAAAGTGAAATCAGTGTAGGCTAAGTCATTATCAATTGTTCCTGGCAAACCTAGAGTTTGAATTCCAAGTTTTGATAATAATTTTGCTCCTGTAAATGATCCATCTCCACCTATAACTACTAATGCATCAACGCCATAAGCCTTTAATATTTTAGCAGCTTTCTTTCTTACTTCTTCATTTTTAAACTCAGGGCACCTAGCTGTTCTTAAAATTGTTCCACCTCTTTGAATTATGTCTGACACTGAGGTCTTATCCATGCTGAAAAGTTCTCCATTGATTAATCCACTGTATCCTCTTTGCACACCCATAACTTCAATTCCATTATAGATTGCAGTTCTTACTACTGCTCTAATTGCAGCGTTCATTCCTGGTGCATCTCCACCACTTGTTAACACAGCTATCTTTTTCATAATATATATTTCCTCCTTAAATACCGTTGGGGACTTTTTTAGTCCCTAATGTACATAATATAACCATAAATTATTAACCAACCATTATTGTACATAAAATTCTATAAATTATCAATCATATTTAGTCAAGTTTTGATATTATTCTAAATAAATCATGTAATTTCATAAAAATCTTATATATTTTCTCTATGTTAATAGTTAAATAATTCAACTGCACTTAATTTAATCCATATTAACTTATATATATTCTATTTTGTCCCTTTTACTCTTATATTATAACCAATTCTTAATAAATTTATATAAGCTATACTTATTTTTATAATATTAATTTTTGTAATATTTTTCATTTGCTTATTTATCAAATTGTAGCAAGTTCAAGCTTCATAATTTACATTTTATTTATTGATCTAATATCTTAACATTTTCTTCTCCAAAGGTTTCTCTAATTATCGACATAACATCACTATCCAAAGATACCCATCTATCTCTTGGGACTCTAAATTTTTGTTTTTCCTTAGTTGCCCAGATGTAAATTGGAGTATCTCCCTTATAGTCTTCTTCAACTATTTCTTTAAGTTTTAAATTTAATTCTCTAGCTTTAATACTATCATCAGCTCTTAAATATACTTTTGAAGTATCAACTTTTTCTAATGGTTCAATATTCTCACATATTAATTTAGGTTGTTCATCTTCTTTCAAGCTTATTCTTCCTTTAATTATAACTAATCCGTCAGTTACACATAATGCCTTTACCTTATCTAAAGTTTTAGGAAAGACTATAACTTCTATAGTTCCTGTTAAATCTTCTAGTTTTAAAAATGCCATTATTGTATTATTTCTAGTAACTTTTTGATTAACTTGTGCAAGTATTCCTCCTAAAATAACCCTATCATTATCTTGAAGTTCATTTTGTTTATTAAACATTTGAATATCCATATTACTTTCTAGTGTATCATCTAAGGTTTCTTGAACTGAGAATATTTTTGATATTTCATTAGTAGTTTGAAGCTTTAAACTTTGAGCATAATCATCTAATGGATGACCTGTAATATAAAGTCCAGTCATTTCTTTTTCCATGGCTAATAAATTTCTCTTATTAAATTCTTTAATCATAGGGTATTTTACTTCTGGATTTTTTAATTCTTCTGTTGCAAAAAGACTTATTTGTCCATCTATATTCCTTCTTTTATCATTAGATATATTATCTATTAATTTTTCATGTACAGCTAACATTTTTGACCTAAATACTTTAAAATTATCTAATGCCCCCGCTTTTATCAAGCATTCTACTGCTCTCTTATTAATAGTTGAAGTATCCATTTTATTAATAAAATCAACTAATGATTCAAATTTACCCTTGGAATTTCTTGCTCTGACTATACTTTCAACAACATTTCCACCAACATTTTTTACAGCAGCTAATCCAAATCTTATATTATTACCTTTAACAGTAAATTTAGAAAAGCTTTCATTTATATCTGGTGGAAGCACTTGTATTCCAAGTTCTTCTGCTATCCCTATATAATGAGCTACTTTTTCACTTGTTCCCATAATAGAATTAAGCATTGCTGCAATCATTTCAACTGGATAATATTTCATTAAATATGCGGTTTGATATCCAACTACTGCATAAGCTGCCGCATGTGATTTGTTAAATGCATAGGATGCAAAATCCATCATTGAATCAAATATCTTATTTGCAGCATCTTCAGTAATTCCGTTTCTTACACATCCAGGAACTACTACTTCATCATTTTCAACAATTCCATAAATAAAGTTTTTTCGTTCTTCTTCCATGACTTTATGCTTTTTCTTAGACATAGCTCTTCTAACCATATCACTACGTCCCATAGAATAACCTGCTAAATCTCTAACTGCCTGCATAACTTGCTCTTGATATACCAGACATCCATATGTTACCTTAAGTATTGGTTCAAGCTCCTTAGTTAAGTAAGTAACTTTTTCTGGATTTTTCTTTCCTTCTATATATCTAGGTATATCAGCCATTGGGCCTGGTCTATAAAGCGATATTCCAGCAATTATATCTTCTAAACAGTCTGGCTTTAACTCTTTCATAAATGAAGTCATTCCTGGAGATTCTAGCTGGAATACCCCTGCTGTTTTTCCCTCTCCAATCATCTTATATACTTCTTTATCTTCAAAGTCTATTTTATCTAAATCGACATCTATATCTCTATTTTCCTTTATCATATTAACAGCATCATTCATAACTGTTAATGTTCTAAGCCCTAAGAAATCCATTTTAAGTAACCCAAGTTCTTCTAAAGTTGTCATTCCAAATTGAGTTACTATCATTTCATCATTTTTTTGTAATGGAACATACTCTACTAATGGTCTTGACGCAATAACAACACCTGCTGCATGGGTTGATGAATGTCTTGGCAGCCCTTCTAAGCTCTTTGAAACATCTATTAGTGTTTTCACACGTTCATCACTATCATAGGCTGATTTAAGCTCTGGATTTAATTCTAAAGCTTTTTCAATTGTTATGTTAAGCATTGTTGGAATCATTTTAGCAATTTTGTCAACTTCAGAATAGCTATAGTCCATTGCCCTACCTACATCTCTTATACACAGTCTTGCAGCCATTGTACCAAATGTTATTATTTGAGATACATTATTAACTCCATATTTTTCTACAACATAATCAATTACTTCCTGCCTTCTTTCATAGCAAAAATCACTATCAATATCCGGCATAGATACTCTTTCAGGATTTAAGAAACGTTCAAAAATAAGACTATATTTAATTGGATCTATTTTTGTTATTCCCAAAGTGAAGGCTACTATTGATCCAGCTGCCGATCCTCTACCAGGTCCTGTTGGTATTCCACTTTCATAAGAGAACCTTATAAAATCCCAAACAATTAAGAAATAATCAACGTATCCCATTTGCTTTATAATACCAAGTTCATATTCTAATCTATTAATATATTCTTTGGCTTTTTCATTAGATTCTTCTATCTTACTAATTTCATCATAATCTAGTGGCTTATTAATTAAGCTTTCAAAAACATCGTATCTTTCTATAAGGCCTTTATAGCATGTATCTCTAAGATATTCATACGGATCTTGCCCCTCTTCCAATGGAAACTTAGGCAACTTAGATTCATGAAATTTATATTCAAAATTACATTGATCTGCAATTTTAATTGTATTTTCTAAAGCCTCTGGTATATAAGAAAACATATCCCACATTTCTTCTGCTGACTTTAAATAAAACTGATCTGATGGATACCTTCTCCTATTAGGATCATCTACAGTCTTACCTGTTTGTATACACATTAAAATATCGTGAGCCTTAGAATCTTCTCTCTTTATATAATGTACATCATTAGTTGCTACTAATGGTATTCCTGTTTCTTTTGCTAATCTTATATTTTCTTCATTTACCTTTTTTTGCTCTTCCATTCCATGGTTTTGCAATTCAATATAAAAATCTCCATGAAATATTTCTTTATATAATAAAGCTACTTCTTTGGCTTTTTCATAGTTATCTTTAAGCTGCCATGATTGCACTTCTCCTCCAAGACATGCGCTTAATGCTATTAGACCTTCACTATGCTCTCTTAAGTACTCATGATCTACTCTTGGCTTATAATAAAAACCTTCTATTGATGCACTGGATGCTATCTTCATTAGATTTTCATATCCTGTTTCATTTTTTACTAATAAAACTAAGTGATGATTAGAATTTTCTTTATCTGGCTGCTTAATATGCATAGATTTTGCTACTACATATACCTCACATCCTAAAATTGCTTTTATTCCATTTTCTTTGGCTGCTTTATAAAAATCAACAAGGCCATATAATACCCCATGATCTGTAATAGCTATACTTTTCATTCCTAAATCTTTTGCAGCTTTCATTAGCTTTCCAATTTTACCCGATCCGTCTAACAAGCTATATTCTGTATGTAAATGTAAATGACAAAATTCTTTATTCTCCATCATTCTCACCTCCTAAGTTGTATATCTTTTTTCTTAACTATTTTTAAATTTTGAAATATAATTTATCTTAAAACAAAACTCCTACAAGATTTTTAAGTTACTTAAACCAACATTGTAGGAGTAAAATTTTGTATTACTGTTCTTTTATAAACATTCTTCTAAAAATACAAAAATATATTCTAAACATTAACTATTAATCTAAAAATCTAGTGACTTACTTGATTCAATGTAAGGCTTAATTACTTTCTTTACTTTTTCAACATGGAATTCATTAACATCATAAGCCAAACAATCTTCCTTCGAATCAAATCTAGTTATAATTCCTATATCATAACTTCTATCACTTCTTATTACATCTACTCCAACTTCTAACTCCTTTAATTCTTCTATATTTCCTTTCATAGATAAAAAGGTTTTTTCTAGGAATTCTAAATTTTCTTTTGTTGGATCCTTGGCTTTAAAAAGTACAATATGCGTAAACATAATCTAATCCTCCATCCTTCTTTGCTATTTACTTGTTCTTAATTCTTCAGCTATCTTTTCTATTTTTCTTAACCTATGGTTTACTCCTGATTTTCCAACTGGAGGATCTAACATTTCTCCAAGTTCTTTTAAGGACTCATCTGGATAATTAAGCCTTAACTCTGCTACTTCTCTTAAATTTTCTGGTAGTCTTTGAAGTCCAATTTGTGCTTTTATAAGTTTAATGCTTTCAACTTGTCTTACTGCTGCATTAACTGTCTTTGATAAATTGGCAGTTTCACAATTTACAAGTCTATTTATGTTATTTCTCATTTCTTTCATTATTCTTATGTTTTCAAGTTCTAGCAATGAAGAATGAGCACCTATTATATTAAGTAAATCAACAATTTGTTCGCCTTCTTTAATATATATAATAAAACTGTTTTTTCTTTGAATTACTTTAGAGTTTAAGTTAAATGAATTAACAAGATTACAAAGGTCTCTCGCATAATCTTCACTATGTGTTACAAACTCTAAATGGTATGTCTTTTCTGGATTACTTATACTTCCTCCACCTATAAATGCCCCTCTTATATAAGCTTTCTTTTTATGATCATCTTCAAATATATGAGGTTCTATTCTATAGTCTAAGCTCATTATACCATCGATTTCTTTAAGTATTCCTGTTTCATTTAAAAGATTTCTTACTCCCATTTCTTCAGAAATAACAACCATATATATATTATTCTTTTTTAAAGAATTACTCTTCTTCACCATTAATTTTGCATGAATGCCAAAGTGCTCTTTCAAAAGAGTGAATATCAGTCTAGCACTTGCTGGATTTTCTGTGGTCATGTTAAAACTCAATCCACTTCCACTAAAAGCTAATGTCCCACTAACCTTCATAATTGCTGATATTTCTGCTAAGGCTTCCCCTTTAGAAATATCTACATATCTGCATATTTCCCCTTTAACTTTTGATGAAAATGACATGTTACTTCCTTCCTTATCTTATAAATTTATTTTACCTTTTTCTTCTTTTACTCTTTCTTTAATACGTTGAGATAAGTACATATATTCAATAATCTTCTTTCTATCATATAAAAGTTTCTTTTCCATTATTGTATCTGCTAAAACTTCTGCCAGTTTATCTGAATCATGTTTTACTAGACCATTATTTATTTTAACTAGGTTTTCACCTACTATCTTAACTCCTAATGCGCTAATATCTTCTTCATCTAATTTAACTAATTCTGCACCCTCTTGATGATATTTTTCCTTTAGCTCATCTGTAATTTCTCCAGTATTAGCAATTACATAATCAACTATATCCTTACCACCATATTTACGCAATACTTTTAAATGATCAGATACTTTAAATCCTGTGGTTTCACCAGGCTGAGTCATTATATTTGATATATATATTTTAATGGCATTACTTTTTTTAACTTCTTTTACTATATCTTTAACTAGCAAATTAGATGTTATACTTGTATATAAACTTCCTGGTCCCATGACTATAGCATCTGCTTCCCTTAATGCATCTAATGCTTCTTTTAAAGCCATTGCATTTTCTGGAATTATCTTCAATTCTTCTATTCTAGAATTTTGTTTAATTGCTTCTTCTGGAATTTGAGATTCCCCTTCTACTATATTTCCATTTTGAAGTTTAGCTATTAATTTCATATTGTCTAATGTTACAGGTATAACTTTTCCTGTAACAGCAAGAACAGAACTCATTTTCTGTACAGCTTCTTCAAAGTTTTCAGATATTCCAGCCATTGCTGCTAAAAATAAATTTCCAAAGCTTTGATTCTTTAATCTTCCATCTTTGAACCTATATTGAAGTAAATCCTCCATTAGTGGTTCAGTATCTGCCAATGCTAAAATACAGTTTCTTATATCTCCAGGTGGTAACATTCCTAAATCTTCTCTTAAATCACCTGATCCACCGCCATCATCTCCAACAGTTACTATTGCTGTTATATTAGAAGTATAGTACTTTAGTCCTCTAAGCATTGTAGAAAGTCCTGTTCCCCCACCAATAACTACAATCTTAGGTCCTTTTACTAATAATCTCTTTTCATATATTAAACTCTCTATTTTTCTACTATCTAATGATACTTTTATATATCCCCTATTAACTAAAGCTATTATAGATTTCATCATTTCTGAAACAGAAATATATAGTACAAATATTCCAGTCAAATTTAAAAATATATAAAAAACTTTATAATAAATATCATAAACCCTATGCGTAACGAGTTCAGTGAATCCAAATGCTATTAATAAAACACCAAATATTCCAAAAGCCAACCATCTTTTTACTTTTATTCCCGGCTTAAGCCAATCCCTTATCTTCATAGCTTTTTCTCTCCCCTATGAGGATCTTCTGATACGTCTCTATGTTCTATTCTTGAACTATATTTTTCATTAGTTAATCTTGAATGAACTTCATTGGCTATTGCTACAGATCTATGTCTTCCTCCTGTGCAACCTATTGATATTATTAACTGTCTTTTACCTTCCTTAATATAATTAGGAATTAAATATTTTAACATGTCAATTAATTTTTCTATAAATATAATGGTTTCTTTTTGCTTTAAGACATAGTCCTTAACTGGCCCATCATTTCCTGAATACTGCTTTAATTCTGGGATGTAAAATGGATTAGGTATAAATCTAACATCAAATACTAAATCCGAATCAACTGGTATTCCATACTTAAACCCAAAACTTAACACTGTAATTGATAATTGCTTTTCTGGAGATTGATTATTTCCATAAGTTTCATTAATTTTTTCTCTTAAATCTTTTATTTCATATTTTGATGTATCTATTATTATATCTGCAATATTTTTTATTTCTCTAAGTTTTTCTCTTTCTTCAGTTATTCCTGTTAATACCCTTCCATCAGGAGATAATGGGTGACTTCTTCTAGTTTCTTTAAATCTCTTTATTAATACTTCATCAGTAGCCTCTAAAAATAATATTTCATATTTAAACTCTGTGCTTTTTAAATAATCCAAAGTCTCAAGTAAATCATCAAAGAAAACCCCACCTCTAATATCAATAACTAGAGCTACCTTTTCTATATTTCCTCCACTTTGCACACATGCTTCTGCAAATTTTGAAATTAGCTTTGGTGGAAGATTATCTACACAAAAATATCCTAAATCTTCTAAATTTCTTGTTGCCTGTGTTTTTCCTGCTCCTGATAATCCTGTAACTATAACAAATCTCATATTACATCCTCCTTTATAACCAAAGATATTTTTACATTAAAATTATATCATAATAATATTATTTATAATTTAATAATTCTATTGTTTATATAAAAATAAAACTCAAAAGTTTTATTCTTTTGAGTTTTGGACATTTCATTAATCTTCTCCTAAAATTCTAACTTCTGGATGTAAATCTACTCCAAACTGTCTTTTTACTTCTTCCTGAACATGATGTATCACTCCTAGAACATCCTTAGCTGTTCCATTTTCTTTGTTAATAACAAATCCCGCATGTTTTTCTGAGACTGAGGCTCCACCTATTGTGAATCCTTTAAGTCCTGCATCTTGTATTAATTTACCAGCAAAATATCCTTCTGGTCTTTTAAATGTACTTCCTGCTGATGGATACTCTAACGGCTGTCTATCTTCTCTTCTGGTAGTCAGCTCATCTACTCTTGATTGAATTTTTTCTTGATCTCCAAATTCAAGTGCAAAAGTAGCACTTAATACAACATATCCTTTTTCCATAACTAATGAAGTTCTATACCCTAGATTTAATTCATCTTTTGATACAATTCTAATTTCTTGATTATCATCTAATACTTCTGCTTCTTTAATAACAAAAGATATTTCGCCATCGTAAGCTCCTGCATTCATAAATACAGCTCCACCTACGCTTCCTGGAATTCCACAGGCAAATTGAAATCCTGTTAATGATGCTTTTGTCGCTTCTGCTGAAACATCCTTTAACAAAGCTCCACATCCTGCCTTTATTTCATTTCCCATGCGCTCTATAGTATTTAGTTCACATAATTTTATTACAACGCCTCTTATCCCACCATCTTTAACTAAAAGATTTGATCCATTTCCCATAACATAGAATGGAATATTATTCTCTTTACAGATAGTGATAGTTTCTTGTATTTGTTTTGAAGTATTTGGAGTCAATAGTATATCTACTGGTCCCCCTACCTTAAAATATATATGTTCACTCATTTTTGCATCGATTTGAATTTGTGACTCTTTATAAATTTTACTAAACAAATCCTTATATTTTCCGTACTGATTCATGCTAAAAACTCCTCAAAACTCATATTAATCTCATTTACATGATATAGAATAATTAATACGCTAAAGCAAGTAAATTTTTTATTCCGTACTATTATAGCATAATTTAATTGTTTTGTTCATGTTTTTTAAAATATGCTAAAATACTAGTTGCAGCTTTATTATCAATGGACTCAGTTTCCAAAAGTTCTTCTAATGTAGCCTTCTTAATATTATCAATACTACCAAACTTCATAAGAAGTGCCATCCTTCTCTTTTTCCCAATATTAGGTATATCATCTAGTATCGAATGTAGTGTTCTTTTATCCCTAAGGCTTCTATGATATGTTATAGCAAATCTATGTACCTCATCTTGAATCCGTCTTATTAACTGCATTAAATTTGAACTTCTGTTTATAATAAGTTCATTGTTATTATATATTATTCCTCTTGTTGCATGATGGTCATCTTTAACTAGTCCACACACAGGGATATCTATTCCCAGCTTTTCTAATACAGAAATCGCTATATTAACTTGACCTTTTCCACCATCCATCATAATTAAATCTGGAAAATTAGAAAATTTTCCATGAGAGAATTTAAGATTTCTTTCTTGAATTTCTTGAATTTCTTTCAATCCATGAGTAAATCTTCTTTCTAAGATTTCTCTCATACTATCATAATCATTGGCATTTTTTACTGTTTTTATACGAAATCTTCTATAATCACTATTTTTAGCTTTTCCATTTTCAAAAACAATCATAGATCCTACAGAATCGACCCCTTGTATATTAGAAATATCATAAGCTTCTATTCTTATAGGCATCATGTCTAAGTCTAATAATTCTTGAATTTCTTCCAAACAAATTCTATTAATCTCTTTATCTTTTAATATTTTATCTTTGAATTGCTCTAAGGTAATCTTAGCATTATTTTTTACCATCTCAAGCATATCTTTTTTTTCACCTTTAACCGGAACTTTTACATACACCTTTGTTCCTCGTTTAACACTCAAAAATTCCTCTAAGTTATTAATATCATCACTTTCAGGTATATATATATTCTTTGGAACTTTAGGGGTGCCTCCGTAAAATGATACTATAAACTGTGATAATATTACAGCATCATCTTCATCTGCACTATTTTCAACCATAAAATGTTCTCTTCCTGTTACTTTTCCATCTCTTAAGAAGAAAACTTGAATACAACAATCTTTTTCATCTTTATATAGATTAATAAAGTCTTCATCACCTTCTTGGGATTTGAAAACTTTTTGCTTTTCTGCAATATTATCTATAGCTACAATCTTATCTCTTAATGATGCAGCTTTCTCAAATTCTAAATTATTTGAAGCTTCCTGCATATCTTTTTTTAATTTTGCAACAAGACTTCTATCCCTTCCATTTAATAAATCCATAATTTCATCTATCATTAGTTTATATTCTGATTTAGAAACATGCCCTTCACAAGGTGCTCCGCATTTTTTTATATGATAGTTTAAGCATGGCCTTGTATGAGCTCCACCTTCAATTATTAATCTATTGCACGTTCTTAGTGGAAATATTTTTCTAATTAAATTTATTGTTTCATGTACTGCTCCTGCATTAGGATATGGTCCAAAATATTTGTTACCATCCTTTGCATAATTTCTTGTAATAAAAACTCTTGGAAAATCATCATTTGTAGTTATTTTAATAAAAGGATAAAATTTATCATCCTTTAATAAAATATTATATCTAGGGCTATACTTTTTTATAAGATTACATTCTAATATTAATGCTTCCATTTCAGAATCTGTAACTATATATTCAAATTCTGCAATGTTTTTAACCATCGTTCTAACTTTTTCAGAATGATTTTTAGAATTTTGAAAGTATTGTCTAACCCTATTTTTTAATATTTTTGCCTTTCCCACATATATAACTTCACCAAGGGTGTTCTTCATTAAGTACACCCCTGGTTTTTCTGGCAAAATCTTTAATTGGTTTTTAAAATCAAATATATCATTCACCCCCATTTTGTCTATCTAGACATAGAAGTTTGAATTACTCTTCCTGCTACTTGTGCTGCCGCTACAGATCCATAGCCACCATTTTCTACTATTACTGCAACTGCAATTTTAGGATTATTGGCTGGAGCAAATCCTATAAACCATGAATGTGGCTTAGCACTTTGCCCATTAGGTAGATTATAATCTGCCGTTCCTGTCTTTCCTGCCGCATCAGTTCCTTGGAAAAAACTCCAACTACTGTTTTCTTTTGAATCAACCAAATTTCTCATATAATCTTTTATAATAGCAGCATTAGTAGTACTAATAACTTCTTTATACAACTTAGACTCTATAGTTTTCACTACATTACCATCTTTATCTATTACCTGATTAACTAATCTTGGTTCCATCATTTTCCCATTGTTAGCTATACTACTTGAAATCAAAGCCATTTGCATTGGTGTAGCTAATATACTACTTTGACCAATACCAGTTTGTGCTATGCTTCCAACTTCAGCCGAAGTTAACTTTGGAAATTGACTGGCTGTTATTTTGAATCCATCTGAATCAATTGTATTATTAAATCCAAATTTTTCAGCTGTACTCTTTAATTTATCATTTCCAAGTTCCATAGCTAAAGTACCAAAAACAACATTACTTGATACTCTAAATGCTTCTCTAAGATCTATTGATCCATAAACTGCATTATTAGAATTGCTTAGTGATTGTTTTTCATTGAATATTATTTTACCATCATCTTGGAAAGTTCTGTTTGTTACTCCTGGCATATTTTCTAGAGCACTAGCTAAAGTAACTGTCTTAAACGTTGATCCTGGTGGATACAGTCCTGAAACCGCTCTATTTATTAATGGAGTATTTTCAGCTGCTCCTTCATTTGCTGCTTTTATAGCATTTTCTAAATCATTGGGATTGTATGTAGGTTTTGAAACCATAGCAAGTACTTCTCCTGTTTTAGGATTTAGTGCCACTACTGCTCCTTTATTATTTCCAAGAGCATCATATGCAGCTTTTTGAATAGCTGGATCTAAAGTTGTAATAAGTCCATTTCCAACTTTATTCTCATCTTCTTTTCTATTTGAAAACATCTCTTTAAGCTTATCTTTACTAAAATCTTTCGTTAAATTCAATATGTTATTTGTAAGTTTATTATATGTTGTAAGTTCTGTATCATAGTCTGCTTCTAAACCAGTTAATCCATATCTAGGATCTACATAGCCTAATGCATGAACATATAAATCCCCATTAACATATTCTCTACTTTGTGTTAGCGAATCTTTTCTTTCACTTTTAGTCAATGCATTTTTATCTCTATCATATATAGTTCCTCTTAAAACTTCATTTCTTTTCGCCCAAAGTCTCTTATTCCCTTGTTGCTCAGCTATATTTGGTGCTGTGAAAACTTGAAAATATGCAATATAAGAGATTAGAGCTACAAAACAAAATAGAAAAACTACCATGACCTGTTTTATACTATCTGAAATATTTTTCAAATTTTAGCCCTCCTCTGATATCTTTTGAAGTATTGCAAGTGCAAAGAACATAGTTATCATTGATGATCCACCATAACTTATAAGTGGCAATGTAATACCTGTAAGAGGTATTACAGCAAATATTCCTCCAATTATGACTAAAACTTGGCATGCTATCATTGCACTAAATCCTATAGTATTAAGTTGAGCAAATTTATCTTTTACTCTAAACGCTGCTCTCATTCCTCTATAGAAGAATAAGAAATATATTATCATTATTCCAAGTGCAAATATCATTCCTAATTCTTCACAGATTACTGCAAAAATGAAGTCGGATGTATTTATCGGCACAAATCCTGGGTATCCATGACCCAAGCCAGAACCAAACATTCCACCTGAAGAAATAGAATATAACCCTTGAACTATTTGATAACTTCCTCCTGGGACATCAACATAATCCCATGGATGCCTCCATATAAGTATTCTTTGCCTTACATGAGGAAATAGCTTATATGCAACAAATGCTCCCATTATAAATAGTACAAAGCAAATTGCAACATATTTCTTTTTTCCTGTAGAAACATAAAGCATTGTTAATGCAATACCAAAGAATATCAAAGCCGATCCTAGATCTTTTTGCATAACCAAACATCCTAATGAATACATAGTCACTAAAGCTGGCTGCCAAAGCTGCTTAAAATCTTCTATTATATTACTTTTATCCTCATAGTCTTTTAGTGCTGCTGCTAGATATAAAACAAATATTATTTTACCAAATTCAGATGGTTGAAAACCAAAGCCACCAATTGTCACCCAGTTTGTAGCTCCATTAACTTCTTGATGTGCTAATAATGCCATTGGCATTACTACTATAGTTCCTATCATAAATATTGTTTTATATTTCCCAAAGTCCCTTAAATCTGGTATTGCAACTACCAATACAATAAATACTATAATTCCTGCTGTAAACCAAGCTAACTGCTTAGTAGCAACTGCAACATCTAGCCTATATAATACTGCCATTCCTATAACAGACAATATACATGCAAAAGTAATTAAAAATTTATCTCCTTGGGGATAAAACTTTCTTATTAGGACTTGAGTGGCTGTTATAAGTCCACATACTATAAGCCCCATATATACTGCACCTTTATCAATAGGATCTTTTAGTATAGCTAGATTAGTAAATAGAGCCATACACAGTAAGTAAGTTAAAATTAATAACTTAACTTCATCTTTTTTAATCTTCACTTCATCTCACCTCATTTGTGCCTATATCTAACCTAGAATTTTAAATACTGCTGTTCCAATTTTTATTTGATCCTTATTTGATAACCTAACTTTTCCTTTTATTTTGGTTCCATTTAAATATGTACCATTTGTGCTATTCAAATCTTCAATAAATAGTCCATTATTTCTAACTATAATTCTAGCATGATTTCCTGATACATGCTGATCTGATAATACAATAGAATTCTCATCTTTTCTTCCTATTGTAAAATCAGATCTTATAGGAATAATTGAACCATCTTTTAAATCTTTACCATTTCCTGAGCTTATTACTTCCAAACCATAATTTCCTTTTGCTAAAGCTGGTCTTCTCTTCTTCCCACCATTTTTAACATCTTTATACATTATTTTTAACGCATAATATATTATTACATATAAAATTACAATGAAAATCACACCAAAAATTCCAGCAATTAATTTTGAAAAACTCATATCTTCACCTCAATATATATTTCCTGTATCATATTAATGATTATACAACAAAAAATCAAGTATGACATGAAAAAACACCACATTATTAGCCGTTGGAAATCATTACATAATATTAAGATTATATTAAGATTTTCTTTAGGTATCTTCCTGTATATGATTCTTCTACTTTGCATAATTCTTCTGGCGTTCCTGCCTTAATAAGAGTACCACCCTTATCCCCACCTTCTGGTCCTAAATCAATTAAATAATCTGCACACTTAATCATATCTAGATTATGCTCAATTACAACCACACTATTTCCTGCTTCTACTAATCTTTGAAGTATTTCAATTAGTCTGCTTACATCATCTACATGAAGTCCTGTTGTTGGTTCATCTAATATATATAATGTTTTTCCTGTACTTCTTTTAGAAAGCTCATAAGCTAATTTTATTCTTTGAGCTTCTCCACCAGATAATTGAGTAGACGGCTGACCTAATCTAATATATCCTAATCCCACATCATTTAATGTTCTTATCTTATTTTCAATTCGTGGTATATTCTCAAAGAATTTTAAAGCTTCTTCAACTGTCATATTTAATACATCGTCTATATTTTTTCCTTTATATCTTACTTCTAATGTTTCTCTATTATATCTCTTTCCTTTGCAAACTTCACATGGCACATATACATCTGATAAAAATTGCATTTCAATTTTTATTATTCCATCCCCAGAGCAAGCTTCACATCTTCCTCCTTTAACATTAAAGCTGAACCTACCTGGTTTATATCCTCTCATTTTTGCTTCTTGTGTTTGAGAGAATAGTTCTCTTATTATATCAAAGGTTCCTGTATATGTGGCTGGATTAGAACGAGGAGTTCTTCCTATAGGACTTTGATTTATATCTATTATTTTATCAATGTTCTCATAGCCAATTATTTCTTTATGTTTTCCAACTGGGTTCTTGCTCTTGTTAACTAATTTATTTATCCCTTTATAAAGTATTTCATTTACTAAAGTACTTTTTCCTGAACCTGAAACTCCAGTAACAATTGTTAATGTTCCAAGTGGTATTGTCACATTTAAGTTTTTTAAATTATTTTCTTTCGCACCTATTATCTTTATTTTCTGACCATTTCCTTTTCTTCTTATATCAGGAATTTCAATTTTTTTCTTTCCTGTTAAATATTGTCCTGTTATTGATTCTTTACAATCTTCAACTGCCTTTAGATCACCAGCTACAACCACTTCTCCACCATGTTCTCCAGCTCTTGGTCCAATATCAACAACATAGTCAGCTTCTTTTATTGTGTCTTCATCATGTTCTACTACAATTACTGTATTTCCCACATCTCTTAAATTCTTAAGTGTTTTTATTAATCTATCATTATCTCTTTGATGCAGACCAATACTTGGTTCATCTAAGATGTATAATACCCCCATAAGAGATGATCCTATTTGAGTTGCTAGTCTAATTCTTTGAGATTCTCCTCCAGATAATGTTCCTGAATTTCTTGATAAAGTTAAATAATCAAGACCTACATCAAGTAAAAATTGTAATCTGTTTTTTATCTCTTTAATAATTTGCTCACTAATAATTCTATTCTTTTCTGAAAATTCTATTCCATTTATAAAATCTAATTCTTCTTTTATTGGCATACTTGTAAATTCAAATATATTCTTATTACCAACAGTTACTGCAAGCGCCTCATCCTTTAGCCTTGCGCCTTTACATTTAGGACAAAAATCATCACTCATATATTGTTCAATATCTTCTTTTATTGTGTCTGAATTAGTTTCTTTATATCTTCTCTTTAAAGAATTTATTTCTCCATCATAAGCATAATTATATGATGCCTTAACTCCATCTTTCACATAATCTACTTTTATTCTCTTTCCGCCTGTTCCATATAAAAGTAAATCAATTTGCTTTTTATCCAAATCTTTAATAGGCGTGTCTAATTCTAATCCATATTCCCTTTTCAAAGATTGTAATATAGCATAAGTCCATGAATCTTCTTTAAGTCTTCCACTTCCCCAGCTTGCTACAGCGCCTTCCATAATGCTAAGCTCTCTATTAGGAATCACTAACTTTTCATCTATCTCCATTAAAGTTCCTAACCCATCACAATAGTCACATTTTCCAAAAGGTGAATTAAATGAAAATAATCTTGGTGCCAATTCATCTATACTTATACCACAATCTGCACAAGCAAAATTCTCACTAAACAAAGTATCCTTTCCTCCTATAACATTAACAATAACTAACCCTTCACCTATTTTTAAAGATGATTCTATTGAATCTGTAAGCCTTGATTCTATTCCTTCCTTAACAACAATTCTATCTATAACAGCTTCTATATTATGTTTCTTATTTTTATCTAACTTTACTTCTTCTTCAGTTAAATCATATATTTCTCCATCAATTCTAGCTCTAACAAATCCATTTTTCTTTATATTTTCTAATATTTTTTCATGAACTCCTTTTCTGCCTCTAACTATTGGAGCTAATATTTGAATCTTAGTTTTTTCATCATAATTCATTATTTTATCAATAATTTGATCTACAGATTGCTGTGATATTTCTTTTCCACACTTTGGACAGTGTGGTGTTCCAACTCTTGCATATAGAAGTCTTAAATAATCGTATATTTCTGTTATTGTTCCTACTGTAGATCTTGGATTTTTACTTGTTGTTTTTTGATCTATTGATATTGCAGGTGATAATCCTTCAATATATTCCACATCTGGCTTATCCATTTGACCTAAAAATTGTCGTGCATAAGATGATAAAGACTCTACATACCTTCTTTGTCCTTCTGCATATAATGTATCAAAAGCTAATGATGATTTTCCTGACCCTGATAATCCTGTAAAAACAACAAGTTTATCTCTAGGTATTTCTAAATCAACATTTTTTAAATTATTAACTTTTGCTCCTTTAATTATTATCTTATCGTTCATTTTATAATCCTCCACTTAAAATATGTATTTTATCAATATTGAACCCTAAAATACTTTTATTTTCCTTTTAATTCATTTATAATATCTCTAAGCTCAGCTGCCCTTTCAAATTGTAAATTCTTTGCCGCAACTAACATTTCTGCTGTATATTCCTTTATCAACTTATCCTTTTCTTTCTTTGTAAGTTTTCCATTTACATCCGCTTTATATTCAACTGGCTCTTCTGAAACTTTTGTAGCCTCTATTAATTCTCTTACCTCCTTAACTATTGTTGTAGGAGTTATTCCATTTTCTTCGTTATATTTCTTTTGTATAGCTCTTCTTCTTTCAGTTTCTTTTAATGCTTTATCCATTGATTTAGTTATATTGTCAGCATACATTATAACTTTACTTTCTGAGTTTCTAGCTGCTCTTCCTATTGTTTGAATTAAAGACGTTTCAGATCTTAGGAATCCTTCCTTATCAGCATCTAGAATTGCTACAAGAGCAACTTCTGGAATATCTAAGCCCTCTCTCAAAAGATTTATTCCAACTAATACATCTTGTTCTCCTAATCTTAATTCTCTTATTATCTTCATTCTTTCAATAGTATCTATATCTGAATGCATATATGTAGCTTTGATTCCAAGCTCTTTTAAATACTTAGTTAAATCTTCTGCCATACGCTTAGTTAATGTTGTTATTAAAGTCCTAAACCCTTTTTCTGTAGTCTTCTTTATCTCTCCATATAAATCATCTATTTGTCCATTCACAGGTTTAATAATAATTTCAGGATCCAATAAACCTGTAGGTCTTATGATTTGCTCTGCTATCTCACTAGAATTATCTATCTCATAAGCTGCTGGAGTTGCACTAACAAAGACGACTTGATTTATTTTCTTTTCAAATTCTTCAAATTTTAATGGTCTATTATCATATGCACATGGAAGTCTAAATCCATAATCAACTAATGTATTTTTTCTAGACCTATCTCCTGCATACATAGCTCTAACCTGAGGCAATGTTACATGACTTTCATCTATGAACATTAAAAAGTCCTCTGGAAAATAGTCTATTAATGTCTTAGGTGGTGTACCTGGTGATCTTCCATCTAAAATTCTTGAGTAGTTTTCTATTCCACTACAGTATCCCATTTCTTTAATCATCTCAATATCAAAATTAGTTCTTTGTCTAAGCCTCTGAGCCTCAAGTAATTTATCTTGAGAATTTAATTCCCTTAATCTATCTTCTAACTCTCCTTCAATAGTTGATAATGACTTTTCTATAGTCTCCCTTGATGCAGCAAAGTGGGACGCTGGGAAAATTGATACATGATTTCTCTCACCAATAATAGTACCTGTTAAAACATCAAATTCTCTTATTCTGTCAATTTCATCCCCAAAAAATTCAACTCTAATTCCTTTGTTTGATGATGAAGATGGTATTATATCTAATGAATCACCTCTAACTCTAAAAGTTCCTCTTGAAAAGTCTATATCATTTCTTTCATATTGAATTTCAATAAGCTTCTTTATAACCTCATCTCTATCTTTTTCCATTCCTTTTCTTAAGCTAATTGTTAACTTTTTATATTCATCTGGATTACCTAATCCATAAATACAAGAGACTGATGCAACTATAATTACATCTCTTCTCTCAAAAAGTGCTGATGTAGCTGAATGCCTTAACTTATCTATCTCATCATTAATAGATGCGTCTTTTTCTATAAATGTATCTGTTTGAGGTACATATGCTTCTGGTTGGTAATAGTCATAATATGATACAAAGTATTCAACTATATTATCTGGAAAGAATTCTTTAAATTCTGAGCATAACTGTGCAGCTAATGTTTTATTATGAGCTAAAATAATGGTTGGTCTCTGAAGCTTTTCTATTATATTAGCCATTGTAAATGTCTTACCTGATCCAGTTACTCCAAGTAATGTTTGATCTCTATTATTATGTTTTATTGAGTTCACCAATTTATCTATAGCTTGTGGTTGATCTCCTGTTGGTTTAAATTTTGAATGTATTTTAAATTCTCCCAATTATATTACCTCCTATTCGAACAGACATTCGTATTATAAATCTATTTTACTTTTCCTTTCATAGTAAGTCAACAAAATATATCTATTTTATTTTTATTAAATCTTTTATTAAATAGTATTGACTATTTTACAAAATAAGCTTTGCATATGCACTAGCTACACATCACATATTTATTTTACATTTAAGCTAATATTTAACTATAATACAATATAAAAAAGATGAAACTTTAAGTCTCATCTTTTTAAATTAGTTGCCAGTATTATCATTGTCCTTAAACTTATTTAAAATACCTTGAAAATTATTTTCTTTCATAGGGATAAGTTCTTCTTTTTTTACCTCTTTGGGAACTAGAAGCAATCCTAATCTCTTATTCTTTTTATATTTAAAATTTATATTTCTTATAGTTCCATGTATATCTTCTACTGTTAAAATGATATTATATAAATTTTCCTTTAAAATAGGATAAATTTCATTTTCCGAACTAATTTTTTTATCATTTATAGTTAAAATTCTATCACCAGAATGTACTCCTAACTTTGCAAATTCTGAATCTGATGCAACTTCAAGGATAACTAATCCATTATCGTTACTTATATATTTAGGCTGTGTCTTTTCTTCTTTTTTTCTTTGTAATTTAAGCATAATTTCATGTCCAAGTGGAGCCATAATCAAAACCACTACTTGTCCGAATACTCCAAATCTTGATAATTGAGCTATAGTGGTTAATAATATTCCATAAACTAAAATATACATTCCTGATGATAAAGCTTTTTCCCTTTTACTCTTAGTAAACGTAACAGATGAATAGCCTAAAACTGCATAAAATGGAAATATAGAAATTACTAAAGTTTCCAATAAACTAATTGTTGATGGCATTTTTAACGAATACCACCATTTTGGAAGATCTATTGATATAACAGGTAAATTTGTGGCTGCATCATTCATAGTTAATCCAATAATTATAGCCACTGGAATTACCCAGTATCTTTTTAATGCATATCCTCCTAATATATTTTCACCTGTATTAGTAAAAACAGGTATAGCACCTCTATCTCCATCTATGGCTACTAACATTCCCTCTATTATATGTAAAATGCCTATAAATGTCATTAAATATAGTATATCTATATTTAAAATTCCTATTCCTAATCCCTCTGGTGAATATTTATTAAATAGGTTTATTAAAAGACTTATTCCGCCTAAAATAGCTCCTGAATATGAAAAACATATAAACTTAGGTTTTATAAACATTAATAATATTGAAATCAAAAATAGATATATTATTCCTGAATCTTTATTAAATACGACTCCTAAGCTTGTTAATATTATGCTTCCTATACATCCAGCTATAATTCCAAGTACAAATTGTGATAGTGTAAGTTCAACAGCCGAATCTACACTACCACCTATAATTAGTTTTTGCATTAAAGCTGTTTTTTTATTTTTAGAATATAAAATTACCATTAGAGCAATTAATAAAAATACTAAAGGAGGGGTAACTATAGCTCCTGCTATAGTTCTTAATGTATAAATTATCAAATTCATTAATATTCCCCCTATTTTACCTTTTCCCTAATTTTCTCTATTGCTAGATTTAATTGATTATCTGTTTCTTTATTATAATTTTTATCATTTATTCCTATATCATTTTCAACTTGAAAATCTGGAGCTATTCCTTTTTTATGAATATTTTCCCCATTAGGTGTATAGTATTTTGAAATAGTAACTTTAAGCCCACCAATTCCATCGTTAAATCTAATCGGCTGTTGAACTATTCCCTTTCCAAATGTTGTTGTTCCTATTATCGTTGCTGCTTTGTAATCTCTGAGAGCACCTGTGACTACTTCTGATGCACTAGCACTTCCTTTGTTAACCAATAGTACTAATGGCATACCTTCTGCTATACCACCTATTGATGGGGATTCATTCTTATTCTCATATTTATCTATTGTATAAGTTATTATTTTATCTTTCGCCACAAATTGAGATGCTACTCCTACAGCCTCTGAAAGTAAGCCACCTGGATTTTCTCTTAAGTCTAATATTAACCCTTTCATACCTTCATTTTGTAATTCTTTTATTTTATCTTCAAAATCCCTAGCTGTATTCTCATTCATAAAAGTTTTTATATGAATATATCCTATTTCTGAATCTATCATTTCCCCTTCTATGGATTCAACTTTTATTTTTTCTATTGGTATGTTTACATCAAATGATTCTATGTTTTCTCTTTTTATTGTTAATTTCACTTGATCATTTTCACTTGTAGATATCATTGATATAGCCTTATTTAATTGCTCTCCTGATACTTCTGTATCATTTACTTTTTCAATTATATCTTCTGCTTTAAGCCCTGCTATATCTGCTGGAGATCCTTTTATTGGTGATACAATAGTTATTTTATTATCCTTTGTAGTCACATTAACCCCTATGCCCTTAATGCTCCCATTACTTTCTTTCATAAATTTATCAAATTCTTCACTATTCATAAATATAGTGTATGGATCATTTAATGCATTAGTCATTCCTTTAATTGCACCTTCTAAAAGAACATTATCATCAATTTCTCCATCAAATTTCTCTATTAATTTATCCCTAACTTCAAATAGAGCTGAATACTTACTATTATCATTTATTTGTGTTGCTCCATTTACTACTTTAGGTGTCGCTTTTATTAAAAACAAACCTTTTGTAGCCATATAGTTTCCTGCAAATAAAGATATAAAGTTAGTAATTAAAGCGAATAAAACTATAAGTATAATTACAGTTTTTCTTTTTTCAAATGTACCCTTTGCAAATCCACTTAATTTAATTTTTTTCACCTATAAAGACTTCCTTTCTCTCTTCTATAAACTGAATATCCTTATAAACCTTTATATCTTTTAAGGTGGATTAACCCAGTAAATATTTTAATATATTATTTAAATTCTTTATCTATATCTGCTGTACACCTAATTATTCATCAAATTTAGTTACTATTATATAATTTGCATGTATATTATTTTTTACAACGTATATATAAAATTTATATTAACTTATTTAAATTTATGATTAATCTTTAAATAATATATTATTTTTCCATAATAAACTAACAACTATAGTTTTACTATTAATAATAGTAAAACTATAGTTGTTAAAGTATATTAAAGTAATCTAAAAATAATTATATGCATAAAAACATAACTATGCAAAATATTTTTTATTTAACTTTTTATTTATTATTTAGTTTTATTCAAAACTTAATATAATTATACTATTAAGAATTTTCTTAATGCAATCACACTAGCAATTCCACCAACAACAACTCCGCCTATCATAAACTGCCATAAAAGTGTTGATAAAACATAAGTAGTTGACACTAAACTTACAAACATTAACTGTGATGATATCCAAGAAAATATTCCTTTGTATGCAAAGAATAGTGCTGCACATGATAGCGTTGCTCCTAAAAATCCTATTACCATTCCTTCAATAACAAATGGCCATCTAATAAACCAATCAGTTGCTCCTACAAATTTCATAATTCCAACTTCTCTTCTTCTTGAAAAAACAGTTAATTTGGTTGTATTCATTATTAAGAATATTGAAACTCCAACTAATATTATAAATAGTGCAAATCCTATTACTTTCACACCTTTAACAAAATTCACTATTTTATCTACTAATTCTTTTTGGTCTCCTATCTTCTCTATGCCTTCCATGTCCTTAACTGAGTCTGCAACATTAGAAGCATACTCAGGTCCCTCTAATTTTACAGTAAACGATCCTGTAAATGGGTTATTCTGTAATGTATAACCTTGCAATAATCCTTCATTTCCACTTGTTGTTTCTTGAAATTCTTTAAATTCGTCTTCTTTAGATTTGTATTCAACGTCTTTAACACCATCGATTTCTCTTAGCTTTATTTCTATTTCTCTTTGATCAATAAGCTTTATATCCTCTTTTAGTACAATTTTAAGATCTACTTTGTTTTGTACTGATTCAATAGCCAAATTAACATTATTTGCAACTAATAAGAATATTCCTAATACGAAGAATGTAATAAGTACAGTAATTACTGAAGCAATACTAATAGTTCTATTTCTTTTTAAACTTTTAAATGCATCCTTAATATAATATGTAATAGTATTAATTTTCATCTGTATACTTACCTCTTTCCTCGTCTCTTACGATTTCTCCCTTTTCAATAACTATAACTCTCTTCTTCATATAATCAACGATTTCTTTTGCATGAGTAGCCATTAAAACTGTTGTTCCAGATTTGTTTATATCATCAAGTAACTCCATTATTTCTCTTGCAGTTTCTGGATCTAAGTTTCCAGTAGGTTCATCTGCAATTAAAACTGATGGATTATTAACTAAGGCTCTAGCTAAAGAAACTCTTTGTTGTTCTCCTCCAGATAATTCATTAGAAAACATTTTATATTTATGAGATAATCCTACTAGTGATAAAACCATAGGAACTCTTCTTCTTATTTCTTTAGGTGATGCTTCGACAACTCTCATAGCAAAGGCTACATTTTCATATACATTAAGGTTTGGTATTAATCTAAAGTCTTGAAATACCATTCCTATTTTTCTTCTATAATAAGGAACTTGCTTCCTTGTTACTGTAGAAAGGTCTTTATCTCCAACTATTATTTTCCCGTTTGTTGGCTCAACTTCTTTTAAAATCATCTTTATAAATGTAGATTTTCCTGATCCACTTGGTCCTACTAAAAAAACAAATTCTCCTGCTTCAATCTTAGCATTAACATCTGATAACGCTTTAACATTATTATCATAAATTTTAGATATTCCTCTAAATTCGATCATACTCAAACACTCCTCTTTTCTGCATATCTTACAAATTAATCATAAAACCTACAAAATTAATTATATCATAAGAATACTTCGTAATGTTATACAAATTTATTAAATATCTAGTTATATATAAGTTTAATTCGGCATAATTATGCAAAATTCATGTTATTTTTATCATATTTACATTGTATTTCATTTATATCCATAATATATATGAACTTCATCATTAAATGCAATAACTATATACTAGTCTTGCGTAATATCATCGAATCCTTCGCCTAATACTTCACGGACCTCTCCAACTGTAATAAATGCTTGATCATCAATCTTTTTTATAAAGCTCTTTAATTTTATAAATTGATTTCTACTTAAAACTGCATATAGAACAGTACTATCTTTTTTAGAATAGCCACCTACTCCATTTAAAAATGTGCACCCTCTATCAAGAGCGTCCATTATATATTGACTTATTTCATCATTTTTCTTACTTAAAATAAACACACTCATACACGAATTAAAACCTTCTATAAATCTATCAACTAATGTTCCAAGAAGAATTACACTTAGCATAGCATACAATCCCTTATCTACTCCAAATACTAAAGCACTTGCAAATGTAATCACAAAGTCTACTACCAATAATGATTTTCCTATGTCTAAGTGAAAAAATTTATTTAAAATTTTAGCTAATATATCAGTACCACCTGTAGATGCATTTTCATTAAAAACCAAAGCCATACCTATTGCAGATATAATTGTTCCAAAGATTGTTGCTATTATTAGATCATTAGTTATAGCTACTGGATGAAAGAATTTTTCTATTACCCATATTATTATTGACATTCCTAAACTGGCATAAATTGTCTTTACACCAAAATTACCATCTATAAACATAAATGCTACAACAAACAACACTGCATTTAAAACAAATGTAGTTGCTCCAACAGAAAATGATGGTATTAGTTCATTTATAACTATTGCTGCTCCTGTTACTCCACCTGCTGCCAAATTATTTGGTGCAAAGAAGTATTCCACCGATAGAGCAACTAGTATTATACCTGCTGTTATTATTCCATATTCTTTAATCAACTTCATATAAATACCCCCTTAAATTATATTAATAAATTTACTATAGTTTATCATTTATTTCTTTGTACTATTCAAAATATAGATATCACTATTATAGTTTGCCATTTTTTTCTTATAAATGTCAATAAATTAATCTATTTTTTACTGTTTTTTGTAAAATATTAAAATAATTATATTAAAATAAATGAAAAAATACAGATCACATAGCTATTCCAATCTATATGACCTGTATATCCATATACTATAATTAAATTTTCTTGAAACCTATATGTTAAAACATAGTTACTTCTTTAATGAAATAGCTTTTTTACTATTATCAACTATAGAGCTTACAGTCAAGCCATACTTTTCTAATAAATCATTAGGCTTTCCACTTTCACCAAAAGTATCTTTTATTCCAACTTTTAATACTGGAACTGGATATTCCTCTGTAACAACTTCTGAAACAGCTGATCCCAATCCTCCGATCACACTATGTTCTTCTGCTGTTACTATTGTGCCTGTTTCTTTTGCTGCTTTGATTAGTAATTCTTTATCAATAGGTTTAATTGTATGAATATTTATTACTCTTGCACTAATTCCATCTTTAGCTAAAACTTCTTTAGCTTCTAATGCTAGTTGAACCATCATTCCAGTGGCTACTATTGTAACATCAGATCCTTCTGATAATGTTACTCCTTTACCTATTTCAAATTTATAATTGCTTTCATCATTAACAACATCTACTGCTAACCTACCTAATCTAACATAACACGGTCCTTTATAATCTGCAATTGCTAAGATTGCTGCCTCTGTTTCAACAGCATCTGAAGGATTTATAACTGTCATGTTAGGTATGCTTCTCATTAATGAAATATCTTCAACAGATTGATGCGTAGCTCCATCTTCTCCTACTGTCAATCCTGCATGAGTTGCACAAACTTTTACATTTAATTTAGGATAACATATGGAATTTCTAATTTGTTCAAATGCCCTACCGGCTGCAAACATTGCAAAAGTGCTAACAAATGGTATCTTTCCACAAGTTGAAAGTCCTGCTGATACTCCCATCATATTAGACTCTGCTATTCCCATATTTATAAATCTTTCTGGCGCAACTGCCTTAAAGTCAGCCGTTTTAGTAGATTTTGATAAGTCTGCATCTAATACAACAACATTTTTATTTAAATTTGAAAGTTTTACTAACGCTTTACCATAAGCCTCTCTTGTTGCTATCTTTTTCCCCATTAGTTTTCCCCTCCAATTTCCTCTAATGCTTTTTCACATTGTTCTTTGTTAGGTGCTGTTCCATGCCATCCTGCTTGATTTTCCATAAATGAAACGCCCTTACCCTTTATAGTTTTACATATAATAACAGTTGGTTTTCCTTTAGTTTCTTTAGCTTTTTCTATAGCATTTATAATTTCATCATAATTATGTCCATCTATAATTAATGCATTCCATCCAAATGCTTCAAATTTTTTATCTATTGGTGCTGGATTCATTACATCAGCTATATCTCCATCTATTTGAAGTCCATTACTATCCACAAACGCAGTTAAGTTATCTAATTTATAGTGAGCTGCTGACATTGAAGCTTCCCACACTTGGCCTTCTTCAAGTTCTCCATCTCCTAAAATAGAATAAACTCTATAGTCTTTATTATCTAATTTACCAGCTAAAGCCATTCCTACTGCTGCTGATATTCCTTGACCTAATGAACCTGTAGACATGTCTATTCCTGGTAAATCATTCATATTAGGATGACCTTGTAATCTGGAATTTATCTTTCTTAAAGTAGATAACTCTTCAACATCAAAGTATCCTTTTCTAGCTAGTGCACTATATAAAGCTGGTGCAGCATGACCTTTTGATAAAACAAATCTATCTCTATCTGGATCATTTAGCTTTTCACTACTTATATTCATTTCTTCAAAAAATAGTACAGCTAATATATCTACAATTGATAATGAACCACCAGGATGACCTGAAGCAGATTCAGTAAGCATAGATACTATATCTTTTCTCATTAATTTAGCTATTTCTTGAAGCTCTTTTTTGTTTATCATTACATTAACCCCCTGTTGTTATAGTTTATAATTATAATATGCTATAATTTCAACATATTTATTCTATCACAGAAATTTTTACTTGTATACACTATTTATAAATGTGCTATACTTTTATTCCTATAGAGTACTAAATTAATAATAATCATGTATACTAAAAAGGGCTATTTCACAATATACTTTTATATTTGAAATAACCCTATTAATACTCCCTATTAATTTAATAATCTTCTAACTATTTTTCAAGTCTTAATTCAGCTAACTTTTTAATATAATTATTATATAATAATCTAGCCTACTAATTTAAATTCAAACTAACTAGCAATGCCTTGTCTACCTTTTTCATATCAGCATCAGTCATATGTCCAATTTTTTCTTTCAATCTTTTCTTATCTAAAGTTCTAATTTGTTCTAGTAAAACAACAGAATCTCTATTAAGTCCATATTCTTCTGAAGAAATTTCAACATGAATAGGTAGCTTCGCCTTGTTTATTTGAGATGTTATTGCTGCTACAATAACTGTAGGACTATATCTATTTCCTATATCATTTTGTATTATAATAACAGGTCTGATTCCACCCTGTTCTGATCCTATAACAGGACTTAAGTCTGCATAGAAAATTTCTCCTCTTTTTACCACAATATTTGCCATTTAAATAATCACACTCCGCAAATCCATGCCTCATACTCATTAACATCATCTAACATATATTCGAAACCTATTTTAGAATATTCTAAATTTATTTCAGCCATTTCTTCATAGCCTTTTTTCATAATATCTTCAAAGTCAGCTGAAATGCCATCATTAATATATAGTATTAATAACTTCTCCATAACTCCACTATTTTTTTCAAAATTATCATTATTTATTTTATTTAAGTTAAGTGCTGACATAAATTCGCCTCCATCGTAGTAGAAATTCTATGTATACTATGATTATATTGCAAATTATGTCAATTTGTCAAAGGATTAGTATTATTTTTGTCAACTTATAGATATTATTGTTTTATTCGTTTTTCTTTCTTTGTTATTAATTTTAATTTTTCCCTTAGTAACATTATGTATATATTCTAATTTTTGATTAATGTTAATGTTCCGGCTACATATTTATTTTTTATTCGCTTTCTATATTAAATGCAGAAAAGATAGTTACTATACCTGTTCATATTTTAGGTGTTTTACTAATCTTTTCAAGCATTCTATATATAGCCTTGTCTTATTTATTTTAATGTTATTTTAAAGAGCTAATAATAACATTTAAAACAAGTCTTCACTTAAATTCTTTTCTTTTTTAAAGTCACTATAAGTTATTATTATTCTCTCTTTATCATTATTATCTAGTACTTTTAATAAGACTGGAGTTTTACTCTTTTTATCAATATAAAGTTGTGCTTTATTTAAATGGTTATTTTTACTATTGTATTCGATGTTAACCTCTAAATAATCACTTTCGCCCCACTCTGCTTTTACTTCTTTTATTTCCCCAACAATTTTATTTGAAAATACATTTTCTAAAAACGCTATTGGATAAAATATATCTATATCTTTATCCAAAGTAAATTCTTCACTATTAGTATCGTGTACCTTAATTTCGCCTCCTTTATAAACCTTTACCCTTTCATAACCATCTTGAAATTCTATTCTTGCACCATTATTGCTATAGTATTGTTTTGTCACTTCTGTATATTCTGATCTTGAATTTTTAAATGTATAATTTACCTGACTACTATAACAGTTAATATTTTTTACATAATTTGTAATTTCTTCGTTAGACGGTACTAAAGTAACTCTTCCCCAAATAATCAATATTATAATAAATATTGGAATAAATATAAAAATAATTGTTAATATATTTCTTTTAATTGAATTCTTTTCTGGATTCATGAGACCTCCAAAGGCTTATTACTACATTAATACTATTATGAAACTCTTTGGATTTTTATTCTCATTATTTTTTAATAATACTATTAATTTGTTTAGGCAGTTCTTTTATAATGTCTCTTGCATTTACTATGTAACGTTCTATTGCTAATTCATCAGCTATTTTTCCATGAATATAAGCACCTAAAATGGCAGCTTCATATACATTAGATCCTTGTGAAAGGAGCCCATTTATTATGCCTGTTAATGCATCTCCCATTCCTCCTGATGACATCTTACTATTTCCTGTTGGATTAATATATGTGCTTATACCATCAGAAATCACAGTATTATAGCCTTTCAATAAAACAACTATATTATACTTCTTTGCTACTTCCCTTGCTATATTCATTCTATCTTTTTCTACTTCTTCAACTGTAGTTCCTAAGAATTTTGCCATTTCACCTGGATGTGGTGTAATAATTGTTCTCCCTCTTAAGTCATCAAAGAAATTTTTATTTCTTGATAATATTGTTATTCCATCAGCATCAATAACAATTGGGCAATTACTATTTTTAATGATGTTTTCTAATAGTTCTTCTTCTATTTTGCTAGTTCCAATACCTGGCCCAAAAGCAATAGTATTTGCTCTTCTTATAGTTTCTATAAATTTGTCATCCTCTAAATTCATAGTCATAGCTTCTATTAACTTACCAGATAAAATATTCTGTATATCTCGTCTACATGCTAATGTTGTAAGTCCAGCTCCTGTTCTAACAGTACACTCTGTTGTAATAAAAGCAGCTCCTGTAAATCCATTACTTCCTGCTACTACAATCGCTCTACCATAATTCCCTTTATGACCATATAATTCTCTCTTTGGAATTAAATTAGTATATTCCTCATCCTCTAATATGTACATCTTCTCCGAATTCTCTTCTTTAATAAATTTAGGTATACCTATTTTTAGAACTTTTAATTTACCAATATTATCTAAAGAGCTATAATTTAAAAAACCTTTTTTTATTACTTCAAATGTAAGTGTCAAATCAGCATTTATTGATGCTTCTCTACTGCTTTCTATATTACTATTTAAGCCAGATGGAACATCTATAGAAACTATATATTTTGAATTTTTATTAGCATAATTTATTATATCTTTAAACATACCATTGGGTTCTTTATTAAGTCCAACTCCGAAAATGCCATCAACAACTATATCATAATTTTTAAAGTCATTTTCTAATTTTATATCTATATCACTTTGCGTCCTTATAAATACTAAATCATTAGGATCAATTAATTTTTTTACTATATTTAAATTAATTCTGCAATCCTCAGTATAACTTTCATCTTTACTAATAATATAAACCTTTACTTTCTTCCCTTCTAAAATTAAATGTCTTGCTACTGCTAAAGCATCTCCCCCATTATTTCCTTTTCCACATAATATTAAAAAAGATTCTCCAATATTTAATATTTCATTACATATACCAATAGCTGCATTTTCCATTAATATAGTACTAGGTATTCCTATATTATTTATAGCACTACAGTCCATTTTTTTACATTGTTCTGATGAAAAAACTTCAAACACTATATCTCCTCCATTACTGCATAAGCTATAGCATTTTCTTTGCTATGTGAAATACTAATATGCATTATAAAATTTCTTTCACCTATTAACTTATAAATTTTATTACTTAAATTAACAACAGGCTTTCCAAGTTCATCTCTTAAGACCTCTATATCTTTTAATGAAAATCCCCTAAATCCGGTTCCTAATGCTTTACTTATAGATTCTTTAGCAGCAAAATTTCCTGCTATTACATTAGGCTTTAGTCCCTTTTTCTTAAAGTAATTAATCTCTTCATTTGTAAAATACTTTTCAATAAAACCTGGCGTTCTATTGACTACTGATTCTATTCTCTTAATCTCTATTATATCTGTACCAATTCCAATAATCATAATTCATCGCCTCTCTTTAGTATATATTACCACAGCCCAGCTTGAATTTTTAGTTAAAGATTTTAATAAATTAATTTATAGCTTCTTCATATAAATCATTGTCAAACTCATATACATTTTCATCTACATATCCACCTATTATATCTATTAAATGTATTGGGGATACTTGATTATTATATAAGTCTACAATTAACTTCTTAACCTTATGTCTATTTACTGATACTAAATCTACCTTCTCTCTTTCTAAATTTACATTTTTTACTCCAATATAATCTTTTCTTTCTATTTCAATGCCATATGCCTGCATTCCCTTGTAGTTATTGGATATAAGCCTATATTCGTATCTAAATTCAATTTCACTATCTTTATTTACACATGTATACTCTTCCACTACATTCATACCCCTTTACAACTCCTCTAAATATTTTATAACTAAATACTATCATAAGAAGTAATTATATATTGTCAAAGCATGTCCTTATTTTTAAACAATCATATATTTTTTATTGACAATAAAGCTTTTACATTTTCTATTTACAACATATAAATATAACATTTCTTCTTTAATGCAAATGTTTTTGTCGAAAATCACTTTAATTATGTCTCCTTAATATATTGAAATTTACAAATATTAATAAGCTATTTGTTTATATAATCTATAAATCCTACAAATAAAAAAAGAGCTAAAAGCTCTTTTTTTATCTCATAATCCCACTTCATATTCAATTACCATAATTGAAAAATACACTTTGTATATCGTTTACATTTATATTATATCATAAATCTATATAAATACAAGTTTATTTCATATTTTTGTCATTCTTTCTTCTATTGCATATTTTTTCAATTAAAAATAATCTATAGAATTATGTTTATATATATCTATAGATTATTACTTTATCTACTTAACTAATTGAAAATCGCATAATGCAACTATAAGCATAGATAGATTACCATTTTTAATTTTCTACTATTTCTGTTTCTTCATGTCTACCATTTCCTACAAATTTGAAATCTTCTGCAACAACTTCTGTTATATACTTTTTCATTCCATCTTTATCTTCATAACTGCCAGTTCTCAATCTTCCACTTACAGTTATAAAACTACCTTTTTTCATATACTTACATATAACTTCCGCTTTTTTCCCCCATACTATAATGGGGATCAAATCCGATTCCCTAGTTCCATCTGCTAACTTAAAATTTCTCTCTACTGCAATTATAAATTTAGTATACATTTTTTCTCCCTGCTCAGTATGCCTTAGTTCAGGGTCCTTTATAAATCTTCCTAACAATACTATTTTATTCATTTTATATACACCTCCTGAATATTTTCTTTTAAAGTTATATCCAGTTTAATGATTTATATTCAATGTCTATATAAAATTTGAAATTTAATCTAATCTATTAATCCTATTTCTTGTTTCTGTTATAACACAGTTTATTTCTACTCCAATAATAAAAATCATAGAAACTAAAAATAACCATGTCATGAGTATAAATACTGCACCTAAGCTACCATAAAATCTTGAATAATTTCTAAAGTTATTTATGTAGAAAGAAAAAACAAATGATAGTCCTATCCAACCTATTGTACTAAATATCGCTCCTGGAATAACCTCTCGCCATTTAAGTCTTTTAGATGGTGCTACTCGATAAATAGCTGCAAATATTAATATCATTAATATAAACACAAATGCATATCTAAAAATATTCCAAAGTATTACTATAATTTTATAAAAAGGAACAATACTTTGTAGATATTCTCCTATGATGCGTCCAAATACAAGCATACCTAATGCCAATAAAAGTGTTATAGCAAGTGCTAATACGCTCAACATTGATATAAGAGACCTTTTAAAGAATGATCTTGTTTCTTTGAGATTATAAGCTTTATTTACTCCCTTAATAACTGCTCTAAAACCAGATGATGCCGTCCATAGTGCCAATACTATGGATACTCCTAACAATCCTGTATACTGTTTATCAAAAACTTCTCTTATTATGGATTCAGTTAAATCATATATACTTGATGGTAGAACAGCATTAAGTCCTTCCAATACTTCTGCAGAACTTAAGCTACTAAATCCAACCAATGTAATTAAAAATATTATAAAAGGGAAAAATGATAAAACTAAATAATATGCAAGCTGAGATGCCAATGCAAAAATATCATCATTTTTTATTTTAACTACTAAATGTATAAACAAATTAAGTGGTTGCCTTAATTTTGATTTTGTATTGCTCATCCTAATCACCATTTTCCTTATTGCTTTTTATTATATATTATGAAATATTGGAATATAGTATCACTTGTATATATTATATACAATCATAAAGAATTAAATTATAAAAATAGAGCTATCTCAATTAAATACAAATGTATTTTGAGCTAGCCCCATTTTGAATTAGTCTAAAAATACTTTTTTACAAACTTTTATAAGTAGTTATTATAGTTTGTAAATTTTCTCTCTATTATTTACTACATTTTTTGTTGCATTTCTTGTATCATAAACAACTTTAGCTCTAGCTACTATTGATTCATAATCATAACAGCCATGATTTGTTGTTATTATTACAATATCTGCATCATCAATAACTTCTTTCCAATCAACTGAATTATATACATTTCCCTTATATTTTGACACAGGGCAATATGGATCATTTACCATAAGATCTGCTCCATTTTTTTCTAGTAATTCAATAACCTTAAATGCTGGTGATTCTCTATAGTCATCTATATCATTTTTATAAGCAACTCCCATTAAAAGAACTTTAGCTCCATTTAAAGCTTTCTTGTGCTTATTTAAAATCTTCATTACATTATCTAATACAAATTCAGGCATTGAATCATTTATTTCTCCTGATGTCTCAATTAATCTTGTATGATAATCATATTCTTTTGCTTTCCATTCTAAGTAAAATGGATCAAGAGGTATGCAGTGACCGCCTAAACCTGGTCCTGGATAAAATGGCATAAAGCCATATGGTTTAGTCTTAGCAGCATCTATAA
>ERZ1036424.47-NODE-47-length-94021-cov-116.814390_pt1 | contig 94021 bp, 62 predicted proteins | sample MGYA00514221_ERZ1036424 | MGnify/ENA primary metagenome ERZ1036424 (study PRJEB33795, sample SAMN09464939) | human gut metagenome | host: Homo sapiens | place: USA: Stanford, California | collected 2016-11 | study: EMG produced TPA metagenomics assembly of the... | reverse complement strand
TATAAATACAATATATGCTATTCCACTAATTAGTTTCAGTTATATCTATTAATTAGTACAGGCCTGTTCTATTTCTCTGGAGACCTTGCAACCGTCATTCTACATTTAGTACAGGCCTGTTCTATTTCTTGGGAGACCTTGCAACTATCATTCTACAATTAGTACAGGCCTGTTCTATTTCTTGGGAGACCTTGCAACTGTCATTCTACATTTAGTACAGGCCTGTTCTATTTCTTGGGAGACCTCGCAACAATCATCCTACAATTAGTACAGGCCTGTTCTATCTCTCAGGAGACCTTGCAACTATCATCCTACAATTAGTACAGGCCTGTTCTATTTCTTGGGAGACCTTACAACTGTCATTCTACATTTAGTACAGGCCTGTAGTAATTAATTAACACTATATAATACTATAATATGCTTATGTAACATCATTATGTTTATATAACCCATTGATCTACCTTAACGTCCATCTGATATACCATTTACATTCTTTTATAAAACAAATGACGCCACCCACAAGGGTGGCGTCATTCGTATAAGGATTATTTGTGCCCTAGTTAGGGGTTCTAGGGTATATACGGCCCCTATATCAGCATATGAGGGGCCATATTGTTTTTTTAAAGATATACGGTCAGCAATCTTATTGTTGAATTGCTTTACGCAAATCAATTGTGTGAGGAGCGGAAGGTTCCACTGGCTCATTGATTGCTTTTTTAAGGTCTACTACGTGTTCTTCAGTAGCAGTAGGCTCTTCACTTGCTTTGTTTTTTACGGTTTCTTTAGCTGCGTACCAAATTGTTTCGTTCATCATGTGACGAAGGTCTTCGTTGTTCACATGTTCTTGATCTTGAGCCATGATATCCAAGATTGCGTCTTCCAAAGCACTTGCTTCATCGTTAGTCATAGGACCGCCGATTTCTTTTTGTCTTTGAACGACTGCATTAATTTGGTCTACCATGCCGCGTAATACATTGAATCCGTAGCTATTTACGAAACCATCTTTTTCATTATATTTTGGCATATCAAAGAATTCGTATTCATTTTTGTTACGGTTTTCGCCGTTCCAGTTGAATGCGACTTCAAAGCCATGAACACGTCCCAAGGAATGTGTGCGGAAGTAGTCCGCATAGTTATGTTTATCCTTAGAATGTAACCATTTACTTTCAGCCTTAGTCAATTGTTCATGATTGTCATGTTTAATCTTAGCTTTAGTATAGTTAACTTCTGCATTTTGCCATGCTTGTACAAATGTATGCAAAGCTTGTACCGTTTGTGGGCTAGCCACAGGAACGAGTACAACAGGACCTGTAGTTGGTGTAGAAGCAGGGTTAGGCAAAATCAAATTGTCATCATATGTTGGTGAGCCAGCAGCATATCCTGTAATGGATGCAGCGCTCATAAGTGCTGCTGCTGTGAAAGCAAGCATTGTAGATTTTTTCATATCTATTCCTCTTTTCATTGTCGAATATTAGCGATGGTAGGGGATTCAAGGAGAATCCCCATCCATGTGTATCTTATTACATACCTAATTTAGCCATCATAGCAGCCATTTGAGCTTTCAATTGGTCTACTTCGCTTTGTAAGCCTGCATTTTGAGCCTTAATTTGTTCATTTTCGGCTTTCAAATCAGATACTTCGCCTTTTAATCCGGCATTTTGTGCTTTCATAGAAGCCACTTCAGTTTGCATTGCATATGTAGAGCTGATAGGACCCTTACGGTAATGATCTGCTACAGCAGCTTCGCTATCGCGGTTGCCGACCTTCCAAGTTACACCAGCGTTAGCCATCATATGGCCGTTGCCGCCAGCCCAGGACACGCCTGCATGGAACATTGTGGATTCGTTCTTGTAATGAGCTACGCCCAATGCCAATGCGGAGTTGCCACGGTAGTTACCATAACCAGCCATGATTTGAGTTGGTTCCATTGGATCGTATTGGATAGGTTTCAACGCGGATAATGCAGCAGATTGTGCACCTACATGACCGATTTCTTCACCCAATTTATCTACGCGAGGGTCAGCTGCAGGGTTAACATGTAAATCGTATTCATGTTTGTTAGGATCTGTGCTTAGATCTGTAACTCGTACAGTGCCATCAGTAGATTTAACAGTTGTTAAGGAATCACGCAATTGGTTAACGTTTACGCCATCAGTACCATCGATACCAGGTGCAAGGTTAACGATGCGATTACCAGTCATGCTGAGGTTACCACCATGAACTTCAAAAGCTGGAGTCACAGCTGTATCACGGTCGTATTTATTACCGCCTGGGTTAGAGTTGATGCGAAGAGTTGCGCCACCGTTGCTGATAGAATTGATTTCAGTCAAGTCGTGAGCCAAGCTGTAAGTGATAGAGTTATCAAGTTTATCGTCGCCTTCAACAGGTTTACGTTCAACAACCATGTTGTCGCCAGCAATGTATTGCGTACCTTTTTCAACTTTTGCAGGGTTCTTAAGGCCTTTAGCCACACCAGAGCCATCTGTACCAACGCCAGCATAAACTTTCGCGCCAGAAAGATCAGCGTTTACAGTATATGTTTTTTGACCAGTTGCGTTATCAGTTGCTTCATCAACGGATACGTTTTGACCAGCTTTCACGATTGTGCCAAGGCCAGTGATAACCTTTTTACCTTCGTTAGTAATGTTGGACAAGTCTTGACGAGCGATACCGGAAATAGTTGCTTTCACAGGGTTGCCGTGTTCGTCAACTAATTGTTTACCAGAACCATCAACATATGTCATTTCAACAGTACCGTTTTGACTAACTTCGTAGTTACCATCTTTGATACGAGTATCGTTAGCTTTGGAGATACGTTTAATATCGCCAATGTTAGCGCCATTGGAATCTACATCGCCACCAGATTTCACGTTGTGAATTTGTTGGCCACCCATATCAACATTGTTCTTAGTGATAGTAGGACCACCAGTGATAGTCAAACCATCGTTGTTAACTACTGTATCACCAATTGTTACGGAACCATTTGGAGTCAAGTCGATGTTGTTGTTCAATGCGAATTCTACTTTTGCACCGTCAGCAGTGTTAGTTTGTTTAACAGTGAGGTTCTTACCACCAGAGAATTCTACAGTTTTACCATCAGTGATGTTTTTAGCTGTTTTATCGGAATCGTTAGTAGTATTACCAGTAGATTTAACATTGAAGCCGTTCATAGTACCAACGCCGTCAGCACTAATTGTCATCTTACCAGCTGCATCAGTAGAAACTTTGATGTGGTCACCGCCTACAACATTAACTTTGCCGCCTACAGGTTTAACGTCTGTACCATTTGCTTGGATAGTCCAAATATCATCTAAGTTAGCTACTTGTTTAGTGCCGTTCTTAGTTGTGTACTCGATACGATCATTACCTGCATTGTAGTTAATAGTTGTATGAGATGTTGGGCTACCTAAGTGGATTGTGTTAGTTTGAACGCTGTTAAGCTCTTTCAAATCTTTATCCAATGCGAATTCGTAAGTTTGTTCTTCGCCGTTTACAGTTTGTTTTACGTTCAAGTTTTTGCCTGCGCCGTAATTTACTGTGCTGCCAGGTTTAACGATTGTTGCAGTGGATGTACCTACCACATTACCTGTTGCATTAGCTTTCCAACCGGAGTTGTTGATTGTATCAACTACAGTTTTAACTGTTGCGATACCATCTTTGCCATCTACACCTGGTTTTCCGTCTGTACCTTGTTTGATGTTGCCAAGGTTAACGTCGTATTTAACTTGACCATTTGCATCAACGGAAGCAGATGTGTAGTTACCATCAACGAAGTTCAAACCTTTAGACAATTTAACGGATTGAGTGTTAGTGCCATTAGCAGAGTATTTCAATTCTGCATCGCCAAGGTTAACGCCAGTAGCACTTACCTTGTAGATTGTTTGACCGTTAGCACCTGTACGGGATGTTACAGTTACATTGTCACCTTCTTCAACTTCTGTTCTAGCAGAGTTCAATTGGTTAACGTTTACTGCATCAGTACCGTTTACGCCAGGAGCTACGTTAACGATTGTTTTATTACCAGCATTGATACCGCCTTTAGTAATGGATGGACCTTGGTTGATTACCAAACCATTATCAGTAATGCTAGTACCACCGATAGTTAAGGAACCTGCTGGAGTCAAGTCGATATTTTGAGCCAATTGAACTTTCAATTTACCATCTACGTTGTTCACGCCGATGTTGTTGTCAGTCAATTTAGTGCTGTTTGCACCACCAACGATATCCATTGTTTGGTTCAATTTCTTAGCGATTACTTTGGATTTATCTGCGCCTTGTGCATCGTCGCCAGCATATTTCATGCCGTCATCCAATGTAGCCACTTCGTGTGTATTCTTGCTGTTATCTTCGTATACGATACGAGTGATACCATCTTTACCGTTTACACCAGGTTGACCGTCTTTTGCTTTCATAGTAAGACCGTCTTTGCCGTCCTTACCATTTAAGCCGATGGAGCCGTCTTTACCGTTGATGACAACGGAGGAACCATCTTTACCATTTACACCAATCTTACCGTCAACACCGTCTTTGCCATCTTTACCAACTTTGATGTCATCGGACAATGCATAGTTGTAAGTATGATCGCCAGTTACTTTATCAACGATTTGTTCTACAGTTAAGTTTTTACCAGCACCGAAGTTTACAGTTGTGCCCGGTTTAACGATTGTTGCAGTATGGTTATTGACTGTATTACCAGTAACATCACCTTTCCAGCCAGAGTTGTTGATCGTATCAACTACAGTTTTAACTGTTGCGATACCATCTTTACCATCTACGCCTGGTTTACCGTCAACGCCGTCTTTCACCTTACCGATTGTTACGTCGTATTTAACTTGACCATTTGCATCAACGGAAGCAGATGTGTAGTTACCGTCAACGAAGTTCAAGCCTTGAGACAATTTAACGGATTGAGTGTTAGTGCCATTAGCGGAGTATTTCAATACTGCATCGCCAAGAGCTACGTCGTTCGCATTAACAGTGTAAATTGTATGACCGTCAGTACCATACGTTGTGTCTACAGTTACGTTATTACCAGCTTTAACTTCTGTTTTAGCTTTTTTCAATTGTTGTACGTTAACTGCATCAGTATCATTTACACCAGCATCTACGTTAACAATTGTTTTATTACCAGCATTGATACCAGTCTTAGTAATGGATGGGCCACCAGAGATAGTCAAGCCATTGTTATTAACTACAGTATCGCCAATTGTTAAGGAACCAGATGGAGTCAAGTTCACTTCTTTGGACAATTGAACTTTCAACTTGCCATCTACGTTGTTTACGCCGATGTTGTTGTCAGTCAATTTGGACTTATCTGCACCACCAACAACGTCCATAGTTTCGTTCAATTTCTTAGCGATCACTTTGGATTTGTCAGCGCCTTGTGCATCGTCGCCAGCATATTTCATGCCGTCATCCAATGTAGCCACTTCGTGTGTATTCTTGCTGTTATCTTCGTATACGATACGAGTGATACCATCTTTACCGTTTACACCAGGTTGACCGTCTTTTGCTTTCATAGTAAGACCGTCTTTGCCGTCCTTACCATTTAAGCCGATGGAGCCGTCTTTACCGTTGATCACAACGGAGGAACCATCTTTACCATTTACGCCGATTTTACCATCGATGCCGTCTTTACCATCTTTACCAATCTTAATATCGTTGGACAATGCATATGTATATGTTTGTTCACCAGTTGCATTATCGATATGTTGAGCAATTGTCAAGTTATCGCCTGCTGCATAGGAAACAGTCTTGCCGTTGCCTACAGCTGTAACTGCATGGTTACCAACTACATTGCCTTTTGCATCAGTAGAGAAGGAATAACCGTCTTTGATTTGATCAGCCAAACCGGACAAGTCGATTTTCGCAATTGTACCAGCTTGGTTAGCGCCGTTGCCATCGTTGTATTTCAATGTTACGGATTTGCTTGCTGTATCGTAAGCGTAAGATGTAGTTGTTTCACCAGTACGATTAGATGTAGTAGGAGCAATGTGCAAATCGTTAGCTTTGGAAATTGTCTTAACGTCGCCGATGTTAGCACCGTTTGTATCATCAGTGGAGTTGTTATTTACGATACCAGATTTAAGGTTCGTAATGTTGTTGCCACCCATGTTCACATTGCCACCGTCGAATTTAAATTCGTTGCCGCCGATTGTGAAAGTAGCAGGACCACCGTTTTTAATTGTGTTGATGTTGTTCAAGTCTTTAGCCAAACCGATGTTGATTTCGCTATTACCATCAGCACCTTGCGTGATGCTTGTTTTGATGTTAGAGGAATCGTATTCAGAATCAGCTTTAGCACCTGTACCTTTTACAGTAACTTTGGAGCCAAGTTTATTTTTCTTTTCGCCACCAGAGTTAGCGTCGAAACGTAAACCATCATCCAATGTAGCTACTTCGTGTTTATTGTTGTCATGATCTTCGTAAACGATGCGAGTTACGCCGTCAGCGCCTTTTTCGCCTTTCATAGTAAGACCGTCTTTGCCGTCCTTACCATTTAAGCCGATGGAGCCGTCTTTACCGTTGATCACAACGGAAGAACCATCTTTACCGTTTACACCGATTTTACCGTCAACGCCGTCTCTACCGTCTTTGCCGTCGTTACCAATCTTGATATCGTTAGCCAAGTCGAATTCAACCTTAGCGCCATCGTTGTTGCTAGTTTGTTTTACAGTCAAGTTCTTGCCTGCTGCCATTTCAACTGTTTTACCATCAGAGATAGTTTTTGCAGCTGTTTCAGAATCAGCAGTTGTATTGCCTGTGGATTTCACATTCCATACGGATTGTGCAGCACCAGGAGCTACATGCAAGTCGTAAGTCACTTGGTTACCGTTTTCAGTTTTGTTAACTGTTACGGAGTTATCGTTAGATGTAACAACTGTACGAGCATCTTTCAATTGTTTTACGTTAACTGCATCAGTGTCGTTTACGCCAGCTTTCACATTAGTAATGTTCAAGTTACCAGCGTTGATACCAGTTTTAATGATGGATGGGCCACCAGAGATAGTTAAACCATTGTTGTTAACTACAGTATCGCCAATTGTTAAGGAACCGGATGGAGTCAAGTTCACTTCTTTGGACAATTGAACCTTCAACTTGCCATCTACGTTATTCACGCCGATGTTGTTGTCAGTCAATTTGGACTTATCTGCACCACCAACAACGTCCATAGTTTCGTTCAATTTCTTAGCGATCACTTTGGATTTGTCAGCGCCTTGTGCATCGTCGCCAGCATATTTCATGCCGTCATCCAATGTAGCCACTTCGTGTTTATCATGGTTGTGGTCTTCGTATACGATACGAGTGATACCATTAGTACCATTTTTACCGTCTACGCCATCTTGACCTTTTTCGCCACGGATAGTAAGACCATCTTTACCGTCCTTACCATTGAGGCCGATAGAACCATCTTTACCATTGATCACAACGGAGGAACCATCTTTACCGTTTACGCCGATTTTACCATCGATGCCATCTTTACCGTCTTTGCCGACCTTGATGTCATTGGATAATGCATATGTATAAGTGTGTTCACCAGTTGTAGCGTCGATATCTTGTTTTACAGTCAAGTTATCGCCTGCTGCATAGGAAACAGTTTTACCATTGCCAACAGCTGTTACAGCATGGTTACCAACTACATTGCCTTTAGCGTCAGTGGAGAAGGAATAACCATCTTTGATTTGATCAGCCAAACCGGACAAGTCGATTTTTGCGATTGTACCAGCTTGGTTAGCGCCGTTGCCATCGTTGTATTTCAATGTTACGGATTTGCTTGCTGTATCGTAAGCGTAAGATGTAGTTGTTTCACCAGTACGATTAGATGTAGTAGGAGCAATGTGCAAGTCGTTAGCTTTAGAAATATTCTTAACGTCGCCAATGTTAGCAGCATTTGTGTTATCTGTATCATTATTATTTACAATGCCAGATTTAAGGTTAGTAATGTTGTTACCACCGATGCTTACGTTGCCGCCATTGAATGCAAAATTATCGCCACCAATTGTGAAAGTAGCATTGCCACCGTTCTTAATTGTGTTGATGTTTTTTAAGTCTTTGTTCAATTGAACTTCTAAAGTATCTGTACCATCAGCTTTTACGTTGATGTTACCAGCTGCGCTCTTGAATGTAGCAGATGTATTTTTATCTACGCCTTCGCCTTGTACTTTTACTAAGCTGTTCAATTTTTGTTTGTTCACTGTATCAGTGTTGTTACCAGTGAAGTTCAAACCATCATCTAACGTAGCAACTTCATGTTTATCATGGTTGTTATCTTCATAAACGATGCGAGTGATGCCATCTTTGCCGTTTAAGCCAGGTTGGCCTTTTTCGCCCTTCATAGTAAGACCGTCTTTGCCGTCCTTACCATTTAAGCCGATGGAGCCGTCTTTACCGTTGATCACAACGGAAGAACCATCTTTACCGTTTACACCGATTTTACCGTCAACGCCGTCTCTACCGTCTTTGCCGTCGTTACCAATCTTGATATCGTTAGCCAAGTCGAATTCAACCTTAGCGCCATCGTTGTTGCTAGTTTGTTTTACAGTCAAGTTCTTGCCTGCTGCCATTTCAACTGTTTTACCATCAGAGATAGTTTTTGCAGCTGTTTCAGAATCAGCAGTTGTGTTACCTGTGGATTTCACATTCCATACAGATTGTGCAGCACCAGGAGCTACATGCAAGTCGTAAGTCACTTGGTTCCCGTTTTCAGTTTTGTTAATTGTTACGGAGTTATCGTTAGATGTAACAACTGTACGAGCATCTTTCAACTGTTTAACGTTAACTGCGTCTGTATCGTTTACGCCAGCTTTTACATTAGTAATGTTCAAGTTACCAGCATTGATACCAGTCTTAGTAACGGATGGACCGCCTGTAATTGTTAAACCACCATTGTTGAGAATTGTGTCACCAATTTTCAAGGAACCATTTGGTGTTAAATCAACATCATTGGACAATGCATATGTGTAAGTATGTTCACCAGTTGCATTATCAATATTTTGAGCAACAGTTAAGTTTTTACCTGCTGCATAAGAAACAGTTTTACCATTTGCTACAGGTGTAACAGCATGGTTACCAACTACATTACCTTTAGCGTCAGTAGAGAAGGAATAACCGTCTTTGATTTGATCAGCCAAACCGGACAAGTCGATTTTCGCCACTGTACCAGATTGGTTAACACCGTTACCATCGTTATATTTCAATGTTACAGATTTGCTTGCTGCATCGTAAGCGTAAGATGTAGTTGTTTCACCTTGACGATTAGATGTTGTAGGTGCAATGTGTAAATCGTTTTCTTTAGAAATACGTTTTACGTCGCCAATATTAGCTGCGTTATTGATAACATCACCACCAGATTTAAGGTTAGTAATGTTTTGGTCACCCATGTTAATAGGGCCATTTGTGATGTTAATGGAGTTAGGACCAAATTCCATTTTTGGACCATTTGTAGTATTGGAAATGGAATTGATGTTAACTAAATCTTTATTCACATCGTATTTAACAACGCCTTCAGCATCTACAGAAGCTGTTGTGTTTCTGCCGTTTGTGAAGTTCAAACCTTTATCCAATGTAACTGTTTGAGCATTTTGACCATTCGCTTTGTATGTTAAAGGAATTTGAGTAGCTGCTTTGTTACCATCGAATGTTACTGTGTAAGTTGTGTTATGGTTTGTTTCATCTTGTACAGGTGTAACAGTGATAGGGTTGTTAGTTGTGTTTGTAGTATTTACAGTTACCGCTTCACGAGCTGCGTCTTTTACGTCGTTACGGGATACGTTTACTTCGTAAGTTGCACCAGCGTCGCCATATTGGTCACCTGCTTGAGGAGTAACCTTAGCAATGTTTTTATCTGTAGAACTACTGGAATCAGCTTTTGCTTTCACCTTTTCAGTAGAAGCAGCTGTAGGTGTTACATTATCAACGTCTACTGTGTAAATTGTTTTCTTACCACCGTCAACAGTATTTTCTGTTACAGAAGTAACCTTCGCAGCATTTTTACCACGAACCTCTACAGTATTGTTCAATTTACCTTTAGCTTCATCGGACAAGTCAACAGCTACGTTGCTGCCAGATGCAGTTGTTTTGATGTATTGGCCATTGTTAGCACCAATTACGCCAAAGCTCAAGCCACCAGCTTGGTTCAATTTTTGAAGATCAGTAGCGCCTGTGTTACCAGTCAAACCAACTGTGTTATTGAAACCGTTATTAACGATGCTTAATTGTTCTTCAGTAGCGGCGCGACCTTTTTTAGCGAAGTCAGGAGCATCCAAAGTTACGTTAGTTAAACCAGTGATGTCACCAACTTTAGCATTCAAGTTAATATTGTGATCACCTGCTACGTTAACAGTTTGGTTACCACCGAATACAACCTTGCCATCGCCAGCTTTGTTTGTGATGGATGTAATGTCGTTTAAATCACCTTCAACGTCTACTTTGAAAGTTTTAACGCCATTGATTTCACGGTTGCTCACCTTTGTATTCTTACCATTTTCCATATCGATGGATTTTTTAGCAAGATTTTGGATGACTGTTTCGCCACCCTTGTTGATATTGGAAAGATCTTGTTTAGCAATACCTGTGATAACAGCTGTTTCGTTAGGAACGTCATTATTATTGCCATCAAGGTAAGTCATTGTTACTTTGCCGTTGTTATCAACTGCGTATTCACCAGGTTTGATGTGACGTTCATCAGCACGAACTTGTTTCAATTGGCTAACATTAACTGCATCGTTATCATTTACGCCAGCTTTCACATTAGTAATGTTCAAACCACCAGCATTGATACCAGTTTTAGTAATGGATGGACCACCGTTGATAGTCAAACCATTATCAGTAATATTAGTGTCACCGATTTTGATAGACCCATCTGGAGTCAAATCGATGTCTTTGTTCAATGCAAATTCAACAGCTGCATTACCATTTTTATTAGTTTGTTTAATGGTCATGTTTTTGCCGGCTTGCATTTCCACAGTTTTGCCATCACGAATTTCTTGAACACCAGCAGAACCTTGTGCCACTTTACCTTCTGTAGCAGAAGATTTCACGTTGAAGGAGCTCATGTCGCCAGTTTTCAAACCGCTCAAGTCGATAACTGCTTTAGGGCCGTTAACAGTTTTGCCATTACCATCTTGGTAAGTCAATGTAACCTTTTTATTAGCGTCTACAGTGTATTCAGTCACATTGTTGTTAGTGCCTGCTGTAGGTGCAATATGTAAATCATTAGCTTTGGAGATACGGATAACGTCGCCAATGTTAGCAGCGTTATTGATTACATTGCCACCAGATTTAAGGTTAGTGATGTTATTATCACCAAGATCCAAGTTACCACCAGTGATGCTGATGTTGTCACCACCAAAGTGCATTGTAGGACCGCCATTGTTAGTAATGGAAGTAATACCACCAAGATCACTATTTAAAGAGTATGTATATGTTTGTTCGCCTGCAGATTGGTTAATTTCTTGTTTTACTGTTAAGTTTTTACCAGCTGCATAGGTAACAGTTTGACCGCTTTCAACTTTAGTTGCTGTAGCAGTACCATCTAATTTACCACCGTTAGCCTTAGCATTTGTTAAGAAATCATATTTTGCAGCAGCGTCTGCAGCGTTGATTGTGTATGTAGTACGACCATCAACTGTTTTTTCATCAACAGTAACGTTTTTACCAGCTTTCACCATGCCTTTGTCATCAAATGTCAAAGTCAATCTGGAGTCTTTTGTATTTTCATCAGCAACAGCTGCGGATACACGGCCTTCGCCACGAACATTCAATTTACCGCCGTCAGCCAAGAAGTCGCTAGAACCAGTATTACCAGTCAATGCAACGCCAACGTTTTTCAATTGAGCTACGTTAACAGCATCTGTATCAGCAGTACCAGCAGCAAGGCCTGTCAATTGACGAGTCAATGTACTACCATTACCGATGGATACAGCAGCAGTAGTAGCTGTGCGAACATTGTTGTCTAAGTTTGTGTAATGACGTGTATGGACATCGGAAGGATTGTAACCTTTAACGCCTTTATCTGTTGTTGTAACAGAGCTAGAGCCTAGTGCTACACCATCAACTTTATCAGCTTTTGCAGTATAACCAACAGAAATTGCATTTGTAGCAGATGCTGTCGTTTTATTACCTAATCCACCATATGTATTAGGGCTGTCTGTGAAAGGAGCACCTTTACCATCACCACCGATTGCAATCGCATGGTCACCAGTAGCCTCTGCGTTAAAACCTACTGCAACAGAACCATCATTATTAGCTTTTGCCGTACGGCCAACAGCAGTGGAACCTACGCCCTTAGATTCTGCACCATTACCAGTTGCAAGAGCACCATGTGCAGTTGCTTGTGTTGCTTGACCAAATGCAAGCGCACCAGAAGCAGTTGCTTTAGCTTTATTACCAATTGCAGTAGAATTATTACCAGTTGCTTGGGACAATGTGCCAATAGCTGTTGCAGCATTAGCAGATGCAGTTGCTTGATTACCAATAGCAATCATGTCGAATGCGCCAAGATCATTACCATATGTAGCTCGCGCATTAAGACCTATTGCAATTGCTGCAGATCCTGTTTTGCCAGGTGCGGATTGTGCAATTGTACCACCAGAACCGATAGCAATGTTATGACCTGCCAAAGCAGATACGTCAGCACCAATAGCTACAGAATCATCATGTTGAGTCGTTGCATTGTTACCAATAGCCACACTTTGTCTACCACCAGCATGGGAGTAGTTACCAACAACGACGGAATTACCACCCGCTTGTTTAGGTGTTGTATCACTACTACCAGTTGTAAAGTTTTGATTATTGTATGCGCCGATAGCAATGGCACCATCTGCATTAGCATTAGATTTATTACCAATGGCAATTGTTTTAACGTTAGTAGCTGTGTTGCTAGTACCAAGTGCTACAGCATTACCACCAGATGCTTCGTTACGATTACCTAATGCAATAGCTGCATTGGCAGTTGCTCTATTCGCTGCACCATAAACGATTGTGCCATCTTCATTATTAGTATAGTTACCATAGCCCACTGCAACAGAATTAACACCAACAGTTTGATCACCATATTCGCCTACTGTCTTTGCAGTTTTAATATTGATACGACTGTCGTTAGTATTAATACTGTTATCAGTCTTAAGAGGGTTAGTACTTGTGAACGCATCTACAGGCGTACCCATTTGTGCGCCAACGCCAACAAGCGCTAAACCAGCCAATACGCTAGCTAGGACTTTCTTTTTGCCGCTATTATTTTTCGCAATTTCAGGAACTACAACGTAGCATTCCTTGGATTTGCTCCAAACGACTTTAAAGACCTTATTCATAAAACCTTTGAACCCCTTTCTCATAAGTACATGAAAAATGTAACTTTTACACTTTAGTTCACTTCATGAAGAGTGGTTTTTCTCTCATTCACACACACTTCATATAGGATAACTTAATAATATCAATTTATTAATTAATTGTAAATACTTTTACGTCTATTTATTTAATGAAATTTTATATTTTAGATGAAAATAAACTGAATTTTATATGTATGTGTAAAAACAATCACATTTATCAAAAAGTACGTTATAACTATGTTTATAGCGTATTCAATGACATTTTCTTCATATACTTTTCATATAAGTCATAGTTCTTTTTAGTTTATAAATTTGTTAAATAATATAAAGGTAGTCAAAATAAGGCCTCTAATCAACATCACTATTCTATAAATTTAATAAATCGAAATTACACGATTAATCAGTAAAACACTGTATTTATAATACATTCATCAATTCAATACATTAAATTGTATAATGCTAAATTTTATGGTTTATTAATATATATCTATTAATATATGCTAGTATTCCAAATAAAACTACACACAAAATGAACCTATGGATCTACTAAAACCATATTTTATGCACCAAAAAACGCCCACACTATGGGACGGTACTTTCAAAATTGCGTTCAATTCAAAAGTCCGTTCTCACAGTGTGAGCGTTTTTATTATGGCCCCTATAGAAGAAAGGGGGGTGGGATTAGAGAGCCTATAAGGGCCATATGGATTTATAATTTAGTGTTCAGCCAGATTATTTGCCTATAGCATCACGTAAGTTTACTTTACGGGATTGAGGTTGATCTGCAGGCGGATTAGCCATTGCTGCGCGAAGGTCTACTTCGTGGTCATCACCAGCTTGAGGTTCTTCGCTGGCTTTGTTTTTCACCGTTTGTTTTGCGGCGTACCAAATTGTTTCGTTCATGTAGTGACGAAGTTCGTCATTGTTTACATGTTCTTGATCATGAGCCATGATGTCCAAAATGGAGTCTTCCAACGCTTGTGCTTCTTCGTCAGTCATAGGACCACCGATTTTCTTTTGCTCTTGGATAACTGCATTGATTTGGTCTACCATGCCACGAAGTACATTGTACCCATAGCTATTGGTGAAACCATCTTGCTCATTGTATTTTGGCATATCAAAATATTCGTATTCATTTTTGTTGCGATTTTCACCGTTCCAGTTCATGAACACTTCTTGACCATGCACACGACCGATGGAATGTGTGCGGAAATAGTCAGCATAGTTATGCTTGTCATAAGAATGCAACCAAACCTTTTCAGATTTCGTCAATTGTTTATGATCATCGTATTTAACCTTAGCTTTTGCAATGTTGATTTCTGCATTTTGCCAAGCTTTCACATAATCATGAACAGCTGCCACCGTTTGTGGGCTCGCTACAGGAACGAGTACAACAGAGCCGAGTTGTGGCGTCATTACAGGATTTTTAACAATTAATACATCATCATATGTAGGTGCGCTGGCTGCGTGACCAGTAAGGGATGCAGCGCTCATTAATACTGCTGCTGTGAAAGCAAGCATTGTAGATTTTTTCATATCTATTCCTCTTTTCTTAGTCGAACCAAAAGGGACGAGAGGGTTCTCGGTATCGAGTTCCCTCTTCCCGTTATCTGTGAAAGTTTAATCTATCAAATTATAAACCTAATTTTGCCATCATTGCAGCAATTTGAGCTTTCATTTGTTCATTTTCTGCTTTCAAGTCAGATACTTCGCCTTTTAATCCGGCATTTTGAGCTTTCATAGCTGCCATTTCTTGTTGCATTGCATACGCGGAACTGATAGGGCCTTTGCGGTAGCGATCTGCTACAGCAGCTTCGCTATCACGGTTGCCAACTTTCCAAGTTACACCAGCATTTGCCATCATGTGGCTAGAACCACCAGCCCAAGATACACCACCATGGATTAATGTAGATTCATTTTTGTAATGAGCTACGCCAAGAGCCACTGCGGAGTTACCACGGTAGTTACCATAACCAGCCATGATTTGAGTTGGTTCCAATGGGTCGTATTGGATAGGTTTCAATGCGGAGAGAGCTGCGCCTTGAGCACCTACACGACCGATTTCTTCACCAAGTTGATCGATACGATTATTAACACGGTTCAAATCAGGACTTTGACCTGGAGTTACATGTAAATCATAAGTAATTTCTCCAGTTGCTGCATTTTCACTATGATTAACAGTTACAGTACCATCGTTAGATGTTACTTTTGTGCGAGCTGCCTTCAATTGATTAAGGTTAACTGCATCAGTACCATCTTTACCAGGAGCGACATTCTTGATTTGATGATTGTTCATATCAAGATTACCATCAGAAATCTTAACATCACCACCAGTGAAGTTAACATTATTAGAACCAAATGTCATTTTAGGACCAGTAGCTGTATTAGAGATAGAGTTAATACCTGTCAAGTTGCTATTCAAGGAATAAACAACAGAGTTATCTAAATCATTACCAGTATGTGCTTTACGTTCAACGATCAAGTTGTTACCAGCTACAAACTCTGTACCTTTTGTAACTTTTACAGGAGTCGTAGAACCAACTGCTTTACCAGAACCAGTTTCATTAACTGCTACATTTACACGTGTGGAGTCAAGTGTTGTAAGACCTGTGATTTTAGCTGTAATAGCATTACCAGAGGCATCTTTCACTTGGTTGCCAGCACCATCAACATAAGTCAATTCAACAGTACCGTTGTTATCTACTGTATATGTACCATCTTTGATACGAGTATCTTTAGCAAGACGTTTGATATCGCCGATGTTAGCAGCATTTGTATCAACATTACCACCAGATGCAACATTAGTGATTTGGTTACCACCATTGTTAAGACCATCTTTAGTTAAGGATACAGTCTTAGTTGGATCAGTTGGGTCCTTGATAGTCATGCCATTACCACCAACTGTAGTGTTACCGTTTTTGAAACCATCATTGTTGATAGTAGTATCGCCAGTTTTCAAGGAACCATTAGTACCAAGATCAACATCTTTATTCAATGCATAGTTAACAGTTGTATTGCCATTACCATCATTAGTTTGTTTCACAGTCATGTTTTTACCAGCTTGGAAATCAACGGATTTACCGTTTTTGATTTCTTGGCTAGCATCACCTGCATGAGTACCCACTGTAGTGGATTCTGCAGAGGAAGTTACCTTGAAGCCATCCATAGAACCAAAACCAGTTGCACTAATTGTCATTTTGCCATTAGCTGCATCAGGAGTAATTGTGATATGATCACCTGCTACAAGATTTACCTTGCCAGATTTAGCAGGAACATCCGTACCATTAGCTTGGATAGTCCACAATTGATCTGTAGTAGCTACAGTTTTTGTAGTGCCACCATTAGTTGTGAAAGTAATGTTATCACCATTACTTTGAATAGTGTTACCACCAAGTTGAATGCTATTTAAACCTTTGAGGTTTTTGTTCAAACGAATAGTTAATGTATCAGATCCATTAGCTGTTACTGCGATATTACCACCAGCAGATTGGAATGCAGCTTCATCAGCAGCAGATACGTCTTCACCTTGTACTTTTAGTAAAGAACCGAGTTTACGTTTATTTTCAGTAGCAGTATTGTTACCAGTGAATTTCAAGCCATCATCCATAGTAGCAACTTCACGTACGATATTCTTACCATTAGCATCTTGGATTGGATTGCCACTAGCATCTTTTGGAACATAGACAATACGTTCAGCTTTGTCTGTATCAGCATTGTGAGCAGGATCACGGTTTACAAGAACTTGTTCACCCTTAGCAGATGTCATGGAAAGGTTTGCACCATCACGGCCGTTGATACCATCTTTGCCATCTTGGCCTTTAGGACCAGTCATGCCGATAGAACCATCTGCACCATTAATTACTACGGAAGAACCGTCTTTACCAGTTACGCCAACGGAACCATCTTTACCATTTACACCATCTTTACCAGCTGTGATTTTATCGGACAATGCATAAGTATATGTATGTTCACCAGTTGTAGCATCAATATTTTGTTCAACAGTCAAGTTTTTACCAGCTGCAAAAGATACAGTTTTACCATTGCCAACTGCTGTAGCAGTTGCAGTTGTACCATCAGCCAAGTTACCTTTAGCATTCGTAGAGAATGTGTAACCACTAGTGATTTGATCTGCCAAACCAGACAAATCAATCTTAGCTTCTGTACCAGTTACGCCAGCGCCTGTACCATCATTGTATTTCAATGTTACAGATTTAGTAGTAGCATCATATTTATAGCTTTCAGCTGTACCCGCAGCACCTTGGTTTACAGTTTCGCCTGTACGACCAGATGTAGTTGGGCGAATATGCAATTCATTAGATTTCAATGCATCAGCAGTATTTTTCAAATCAGATACGTTAACAGCTGCATTTGGAGTTGCAGTGTTAGCTAAATCTAATTTAGTAAGGTAGTTATCACCAGTACTACCAAGGCCTTTAATAGCAGAACCAACGTTGTTAACGATCATACCACCATCAGTTGTATTAAGTTTACCTGCTGGAATACTATTCGCATTAGGATTTTCAAAAGATGCGATGATATCGCCACCAGTATACTCAGAACCATCCGCCTTATAGAACTTGCCATCAGATTTTTTAGTTAATTTATCACCAGCTGGAGTTGTATATACGACAGGGCTTACTGCATTAATAGTCATAGAACCATCAGCTGTTGTTGGTGTTGTAATAACAACATTGTCACCAGCTTTTACGTTAACCTTGCCATTGACAGGTTTAACATCAGTACCATTACCTTGGATTGTCCAGATATCATCAGTAGTTGCTACTTTCTTAGTATCTGTAGTACCAGGGGTTGCACCAGGTGTTGTGTATTCAATACGGTTATCACCAGTATTATAAGTAATATTAGTTGTACCACCAGGTGTTGTATGATCACCTAATTCAACAGTTTTAGTTTGAACAGAATCCAAACCTTTAAGTTTTTTAGACAATTGAACGAGTAATTTACCATTACCATCGTTGTTTACACCGATGTTGTCAGTAGTCAAATCCGTTTTGTTAGCACCACCGATAATATCTAATGTTTCGTTAAGTTTCTTAGCGATAACTTTAGTTTTATCAGTACCTTGTGCATCATCACCAGCATATTTCATACCATCATTAAGTGTAGCAACCTCTTGTTTGCCACCTTTATCTTCGTATACGATACGAGTCATGCCATCTTTGCCGTTATGACCATTAACGCCATCATGACCATCTGTACCATCAACGCCTTTAGCGCCTTTTTCTACAGTGATTTCAACACGGTTTTTACCGTCTTTACCATCAACACCATCTTTACCATCGATACCGATTTTACCATCTTTACCGTTTTGACCAGTTACAGTCACAGTTTCAACGGAAATATCTTTATCCAAGGAGTATGCAACAGATGCATTACCAGCACCATCGTTAGTTTGTTTAACTGTCAAATTTTTGCCAGCTTGCATAGTTACAGATTTAGTATCAGCAATCGTTTGAGTCGTATCACCAGAATGAGTACCTTCTGTAGCAGATGCTACACCAGATTTAAGATCCCAAGTAGATTTAGATACTGTACCAGTAGTTGCTACTTTCAAGTCATATGTTACTTGACCTGTTGCAGTATTTTCGTTAGATGTAACAGTTACAGATTTATCTGTGGATGTTACAACTGTACGCATACCTTTCAATTGATTCAAGTTAACTGCGTCAGTGCCATCTGTGCCAGGAGCCAAATTCACAATCTTGTTGTTTGTTGTGCCATCGCCCATGGACAAGTTGCCGCCAGTAATTTGTACTGCTGGTGTATTAGTTGCCCCACCAGGTGTGCTGTTAAGCGTAATGGAGGAAGCGCCATTAGAGATAGAGTTAATATCTTTCAACGCTTTAGCTAAGCCAACATTAATTGTTGTGTTGCCATCACTATCTTGATCAATCTTAGTTCTAATATTAGCTGTGTTGTATTCATCAGCATATGCTTTACCCGCAGTTAATGTACCAGATCCTTGAACTGTTACGGTAGAACCTAGCTTATTTGTTTTAACGCCACCTTCGTTAGCATTAAATTTCAAGCCTTTATTAGTCAAGCCATCAGCTGTGTTCTTCAAGTCAGTTACATTAACAGCTGCATTTTGTGTCTTAGTATCACCTGCGGCAGCATCCAATTTATCCAAATATGTAGGGGATGTAACGCCTGGTGTTGCATGATTATTAATAGCAGAGCCAACGTTGTTAACAATCATGCCTCCATCAGTTGTATTAAGTTTACCTGCTGGAATACTATTCGCATTAGGATTTTCAAAAGATGCGATGATATCGCCACCAGTATACTCAGAACCATCCGCCTTATAGAACTTGCCATCAGATTTTTTAGTTAATTTATCACCAGCTGGAGTTGTATATACGACAGGGCTTACTGCATTAATAGTCATAGAACCATCAGCTGTTGTTGGTGTTGTAATAACAACATTGTCACCAGCTTTTACGTTAACTTTACCATTAACAGGTTTAACATCAGTGCCATTACCTTGGATTGTCCAGATATCATCAGTAGTTGCTACTTTCTTAGTATCCGTAGTACCAGCGGTTGCACCAGGTGTTGTGTATTCAATACGTTTATCACCAGCATTATAAGTAATATTAGTTGTGCCACCAGGTGTTGTATGGTCGCCTAATTCAACAGTTTTAGTTTGAACAGAATCCAAACCTTTAAGTTTTTTAGACAATTGAACGAGTAATTTACCATTACCATCGTTGTTTACACCGATGTTGTCAGTAGTCAAATCCGTTTTGTTAGCACCACCGATAATATCTAATGTTTCGTTAAGTTTCTTAGCGATAACTTTAGTTTTATCAGTACCTTGTGCATCATCACCAGCATATTTCATACCATCATTAAGTGTAGCAACCTCTTGTTTACCACCCTTATCTTCGTAAACGATACGAGTCATGCCATCTTTACCATTATGGCCATTTACGCCATCATGACCGTCAGTGCCGTCAACGCCTTTAGCACCTTTTTCTACATGAATGTCTACACGGTTAGTACCATCAAGGCCATCTACACCGTCTTTACCATCGATACCAATCTTACCATCTTTACCGTCTTTACCAACGTGAACGGATTCTACATCAAGATTCTTATCCAATGCATAGTTAATAGTTGTATTACCATTACCATCATTAGTTTGTTTCACAGTCATGTTTTTACCAGCTTGGAAATCAACAGAATTTTGATTACCAATTACTTGGCTAGTGTCACCAGCATGTTTACCTACTTCAGAACCTGCAGTTGTATTTTCTGCAGATGTTTTAGCCGTCCAAGTAGAAGCTGTTGTACCACCAGTATTCAAAGCGGAGAAATCGATAACTGCTTTAGTATCAGTTACTGCATGACCATTACCATCATTGTATGTCAATGTAACTTTCTTAGTAGTTGCATCATATTTATATATATTTTCAGTCCCTACAGTTGTACCACCTTTATTTTCAGTAGAACCAGTTGCCACTGTTGTAGGTGCAATATGACGTTCGTTTGCTTTCAAAGTATCATGAACAGATTTCAATTGGTCTTCTGTAGCTGCTTGACCAGATGTAAAGTTTGTTGGATCAAATGTTAAGTTTTGTAAACCACCAATTTTACCTGTGCTTGCATTAAGAGAAATACTATGATCACCATCTACAGTAACAGTTTTATTTGGACCGAAGGAAATCTTACCATTATTAGTACCATCATTAGTGATAGAGGAAATGTTAGTCAAATTACCTTGAACATTTACCGCATAAGTATCTGCGTCTCCATCTGTACCTTTCGTTACCGTTGTATTCTTACCATCGATAACTTTAACAGCTTTTTTAGCTTCTGTACGGATGTGCTTGTCACCATCTGTAGTCAAGTTGGACAAGTCTGTATTGGCTACACCAGTGATTTTAGTCAAAATCGGCTTATTAGAGCTGTCTTTCACAACATTGCCATTACCATCTGTGTAAGTCATCGTTACTTCATCAGATTTAGCACTAGCATCAATTGTAGTGTCGCCTACTTTGTAGGTACCTTGTGTGATGTGTTTTTCAGCAGCCTTCACTTCATTCAACTGGTTAAGGTTAACTGCATCTGTACCATTCGTACCAGGAGCTACATTAACAATTTTATTACCACCATTGTTAAGACCAGCATTAGTCAATGTAACATTTGTTGTAGTACCACCTGCAGGAGCAGTGATTGTTACACCACCATTGTCAACTTTAGTGTCACCAACTGTTAAAGAGCCTGTATTAGACAAATCAACATCTTTGTTCAAGTTGTACTTAACAACGCCATCGTTACCGATTACAGCTGTAGTATTTGTACCATTAGTAAAGTCTAAACCTTTGTCTAATGTAACAGTTTTAGCACCATTGCCATTAGCTTTGTATGTCAACGGAATTTGTTTAGCTGCTTTATTACCATCGAAAGTCACTTCATAAGTTGTATTATGATTAGCTGCATCTTCTTTAGGTGTTACCGTGATTGGGTTATCAGCATTTGGTGTGTATGTAGTACCAGATTTTGTACCACCGTTATTTACTGTTATAGCTTCACGAGCTGCGTCTTTAACGGCATTACGAGATACGGATACCTCATATTTAGCACCTACATCACCAGTAGCTTTACCATCTGCTACAGAAACATCAGCAATGTTTGTATCGCCTGTTACAGCTTTCTTAACTACACTTTCAGTAGAAGCTGCAGTTGCAGTTGCAGGGTCAACATGAACAGTATAAGTAGTTACAGTGCTACCATCAGGATTAGTGGTTACTGTAGGTGTAGCTACTGTAGCAGCACCAGAACCAGCCACAACTACTTTGCTGTTTAACTTCGCTTTAGCATCAGTAGACAAATCAGCTACAACATTGCTACCGGAAGCAGTTGTTGTAATGTATTTACCATTATCTGCGCCAACTACACCAAAGCTCAAACCATTATCTTGGTTCAATTTTTGAGTGCCAGTAGCACCAGAATTACCAGTTAATTTAACTGTGTTGTTGAAGCCATCGCTTACTTTTTTCAATTGGTCTTCAGTTGCTGCACGACCAGAAACAACAGTTGGGTTAGTAATATCCCAATCTTTATTTTGTAAGCCAGTTACATAGCCACCTTTACCATCAAAGGAGATAGGATGATCGCCACCAACTTTTACAACTTGGTCACCTTCGAAGGAGATTTTACCAGAGCCAGTACCATTTGTGATAGAGGAGATATCAGCTAAATCACCTTTCACATTTACTTTGTAAGTTACGCTGTTATCAGTTGTATCTGTGCCTTCTTCAACAGTTGTATTTTTACCATTGATAACTTTTGACTTCTTAGCAATGCCAGTAATTTTAGCTGTTTCAGTTTGTTCAGTACCATTACCATCAACATATTTTAATGTTACAGAACCATCATTTGCTACTGCATATGTGCCAGGTTTAATGTGTTTTTCAGTATCTTTTAATTGTTTTACGTTTACTGCATCAGTATCAGCTGTACCAGCTGTAACATTTGTGATTTTCTTGCTACCAGCATCGATACCAGTTTTAGTAATGGATGGGCCACCAGTAATAGTCATACCAGCATTGTTGATTTTAGTATCGCCAATAGTTAAAGAACCAGCATTAGTCAAATCAACGTCTTTATTCAAGGAATATGTAAATTGTTTACCCGCTTGATCTAATACAATGTTTTTACCAGCACTGAAAGTAACTTTATCACCAGGGCTTACTTTTTCAATGGATGTACCATTTGTAGTACCACCATTATTAGAGGATGTTACCTTCCAGCCAGAGTTATTAATTGCATTTGTTACATTAGTAGTCGTTGCAATACCATCAGTTGTTGGTGCTTTGGCTTTACCATCATTGCTAGGGTCATTAGTAATTGTACCACCAACCTTAGCTTTTACCTTAATACCTGTAGCAGTTGCCTCAGTAGAGATTAGAGTACCATCACCATTAACATTGAAAGTACCATCGTTAAGACGAACGTCAGTGCTACCAGTTACTTGCGTAGAATCACCAGCATATTTTAAGTTAACGTTTTTCAACTGAGCTACGTTAACAGCATCAGTATCTTGAGTACCTGCTGCAAGTCCAGTAATCTGACGAGTTACAGTTGTACCATTACCTACGGAAACAGCAGCTAATGTAGATGTACCAATCGCACCAGTTTGATCACTGTATTTATTAGTACGGTTGTCTGCTGGGTTATAACCTTGTACACCTGCTGCAGTAGTTGTTACGGATTGATAGCCAAGAGCTACACCACCTGCAATATTAGCAGTTGTATTACGACCAAGAGCAGTTGCACTTTCTGCTTTTGCCGAAGATGCTCGGCCTAAAGCAGTTGCACCATCACCATCAGTGGTAGCACCCGGACCAATTGCTGCTGCACCAGTACCTTTAGCATTAGATTGGGTACCGTATGCAGCACTAGAAGAACCAGAAGCTTCAGCAGAGCTACCAATTACAGTAGAATTGCTGCCAGACGCCGTAGTTTGTACACCAATAGCAATTGTATTATTATGTTTAGCATTTACGAGCTGACCAATCGCAATACCACCAGATGTACCATTTGCACGACCATCAGCTTGTGCACCACTACCAATAGCTAAAGCAAAAGCATTACCAACATTACTACCTGTTGCATTTGGTGTAGTACCACCATATGCAACAGTTGCAGTACCATTATCATCACTACCAATAGCAATGCCATGACCTGTACCAGCTTCAACTTTAGTACCTAAAGCAATACTATTCTCACCATATGTTTTACTATTTGTACCAATGGCTATATTGCGATTACCACGTGCTTCATTTTTAATACCCATAGCAATGCTACTACCGCCACCAGTATTTGTCGTAATACCTGGTTTGATTTTATTTTGTGCACCAATTGCGATACCAATCTCTGTGCCATAAGTAGATGGATCAACATCATTGGCATTAGCAGTACCACTACCACTAGCCGTGGTAGCCCCCGGTGTTGCTGGATTCTCTTTATTAGTTGTATTTGCCCAAATATTGATTTGGTTTTTAGTATTGGCGGATGTATCCGTATTCATATCAGCAGCTTGTACAGTTGCACCAAGACCTACCATAGCCAAACCAGCTAATACGCTAGCAAGAACTTTTTTCTTACCACCATTGTTTTTAGCAACTTCAGATACTACTACGTAGCATTCTTTAGATTTGCTCCAAACTACTTTAAAAATCTTATTCATATTTCTATGAACCCCTTTCTTTTTCTCTTTCTTTAAGACACTTATAATCCTTAATTAATCCCTATTCAATAGAAATAAAAATCATTGTGTGAAGAGCATTTTTGCATGCTTCACTTTTCATTCATCTTACTTCATGTACATACTATAACAAATATTTTTTGTTTTGTAAAACATTTTCTCTCATTTTTTTCTCATAAAATTGGAAAAATATTTATTTTTTTAATTTTTGTTAAGAAATGGTGTATTTTTTACACATTTTTGTACAGTTTTTTTCAATTTAAGTAAACATACATTAATCATTTTCGATTTATTTACTTACATAAATATTAACAATCACGATTTCTTCATAAACATGATGTTAATATGTTTATGCACTGCAAGTTTTTTCGATATATTGTAAAATGCTATTAAATCATGTTAAATAAGGATATAAAAACCATTACCTATCAGAAAAAATACGTATTTAAATTAGCGAAACTTATCAAATACATCTTCCTAATCATGAATGATTAATTCATGAAACAAAATAAAGGCTCCATTATTTCAGAACATTATACAAACGCCATTATAACTACTAGATGATTGTTATAATGGCGTTTACAATACAATATTTTCTATTTATATTAATCGATTAATCTAAACTTAACTCTAGAAATGTAACAAAGTAGGCCAGATGATATCATCTGTGCAAAAATTTTCACCACATACGATAGCTACAGTTAAATCTATTACTAAAATAAAAATATTAAATCTAAAAGTATCTCTAAGATCATAAATGGATCTTTATTTTTCTTTCCATTAATTTTTCTTATATATAATACAACTTTTATTAATTTCAAAAGGCCTAATATCTCTCCATAAGTATTGGATAGATATAATAAACACATTGTGCCAACAATAACTAGCCCTAAAATGCTAAATGTATTTTTGAGATGCATCAATCTACACCTCCTTTCTTTTATAAAATAATGTGTAGCTCACACTATATTGATGTAGCATTCTCTACACTAAAAAATTTATGACCCATCATATTTCAAAGGAATATTACAATGCCTTTAAAATTCACAAAGATATAAACCGATTTAGGACCGTATACTACCGCCTTACGATTAGGTCACATCTTACTCATTACCATTGGATATAAAATTAATCACATTAAAATTGTTATCTTGATATTTTTACTTAATCTATATTCATGACTAATCCTCTTACAAAGTCTCATCAAATAGAATTCACTAAAATAAAAAGGTCACACGTAACAACCAAATGGTTATTACGCGTGACCTATATAGAACGTATACGTATATCTACAAACCTCAGCAAGCTTTCCTCAAATATGTTGTATCTATAACTCATGCAATTTTCTATATATAGTATATATAGGGACATAAACTTTCACTATAAAGCAATACAGTATGATATACTAATCTACAGTAATACATGAGGGAGTGTAGAACAAAGGGGTTAATTATGAAAAAAGAAACTAAAAAAAATAAGGCCGCATCAGCCTCTGCTGAAACGGCAACAAACAAGAATGTCGTATCTAAACCGGATGTAACGGATACAACAACGCATACCATGGACGTGCCTACGGATGTAGAAAAGGGGATTAATGATTTAAAGGCATCCTATGATACGTTCCTATATATTTCAAAGCCATTTTCTAGCACGAATATTAACAATTTGTACGCTAAGGCTAAGATTTATGGCCTCAATCCGGTTGCGCCAAGCAAGGCGCGCGTGCTTGAGCTAGGTGCATCCTGTGGCGGTAATATCACCCCACAAGCGATGTACTACCCTACGGCGACTTTCACAGGCATCGACCTATCCGGCGTACAGGTGGAGCATGGTAAGGAAATCATCGAATCCATCGGCCTTACGAATGTGACGCTGCTCGAAAAAAACATTATGGACGTGGATAAGAGCTTCGGCACCTTCGATTACATCATCGTTCATGGTATCTGGTCTTGGGTACCGGACATGGTGAAAGACAAAATTCTCGACATTTGCAGCGAGAATTTATCGAATCGCGGTATTGCTTATGTATCGTATAATACATACCCTGGTTGGAAGCGCTTGGAGCAATTGCGCGACATTATGTTATACGCGGATAAACGAGCGGAAGATAAGGATTTATTGGAACGCACACTATATACGAAGAGTGTGTTAAAGCTCGTAGCGGAAACGATGAATATCGACGATCGTTCTCGGGCCCAATCGAATTACAAGATTAACAACATCAACCGCGTGTTGCAATCCAACGATTACTATGTGGCGCACGAGTACCTTGAAACCTTCAACGATCCTGTATACGTATCTGACTTTATAGAACGCGCTCGTCAACACGGCTGTGCCTATGTAGGCGACGAATCATTACAACGATCCTTCATCACCTGGCTTTCAGGAGACGTAGAAAAAAACATCTCCACCCTATCCAACGGCAATTACATCGACAAGGAACAATTCTACGATTACGTGTACGACACGCAATTCCGTATGAGCCTATTGACGAAACTGTCCAACGAGGACAAGATCAACCACGACGAAACGGTGACCCAAGACATCTTGAACAGCCTGTACTTTATGGCGCCTTCTAGAAATGTGAAGGGCATTCCTGAGGACTGGACGAATACGGTTCACATCGCTATCAAGGTGTTGATGGATACATTCAAGGAATTCACCGTTCAAGATATCATCAACTATATCGCGTCTCACTATCCGGGCTACGTCATCGATGGCGACGTATTGTATCAACGTCTGTTCCTACTCATCGTGACGGACAACCTCAACATTTACGGTTCTTCCTATCCTCGCACGCCGTTTGTTGAAAATGAAAGCTACATCCCAGAGCGCTTTATTAAATACATCGAAACCATTGTGGAAAAAGGTGGCAGCCAATACCTCACACCTGGTAACATGTACAATCAAGTGGACGATGGCGTCGACAATGGCCTACTATACGTGATGAGACAACTGGCTAAACCAATCTCTCGCGCAGATTTGATTGCCAACCTCGACGAAAACCTAACCGTCAACCGTACCACTAAGGACGGATATAACTATGTTGTACCGACCGAAGAATACATGGACGAAGTGTTGACACACATTGAAATGCTGGGGTATTTTGAGAAATAAGATTACTTCTTTTAGGATATGATTCATAAAATAAAAACATAGGCAAAAGGAGGTTTTAACATGTCATTTAAAGAATATGAAGTTATTGCTATTCCCAATTCTAATACGATTCTCATTAATTATGGTCTGAGTAAGGGTGCTAAGCGTGGACAAACCCTTAGAATTATAGAAAAAGGTCCTCATATTCTTATAGATGAACATGATTACGGTACTTATGATGCTATAAAAGCAATAGTTGAAATACATGTACCTTATGAACAATTTTCTGAGTGTAAATTATTTAATTATTCAACCATAAATGTGCTCAGTCCTTTACAGTCTTTACTAAAACAAACGAAAAAAGAGGAAATGACTTTATCTGGTGTTACACCTACTCCTATGCCTATGCCTCCCACAATAACACCTATTAGTGTAGGTGACATCGCTCAATTAACGAATGAATAATATGATATATATTGACACTTAACTTTCTTTTATGCTATAAATTAGGTAGTAAAACGATATTGCCTTTGAGCATATCACCATGCCCGCTACTTAATTGTAGCGGGTTTCTTTTTATGCTGGAGTCTATATCTATATGGCCTACGATAAACCCTTTAAAACCTATGATGAACAAATCACTAAGCTACAAAATGACTATGGGCTTATGATTAATGACATCAATTTTGCTAAACATGCATTAATATCTATATCCTATTACGATCTCGTTAATGGGTACAAAAGTACACTAATGGAAAATGGTAAATTTAAGCCAGGACTATCTATAGAATACCTGTATGAATTATATTTACTAGATAAAAGTATTCAAGCCTTTATTATGAAATACAGTCTGTTTATAGAGAATATGTTTAAAAATTTGTTAGCCTATTCTATTGCTTCTTCCTTTGGTGTAGATGAAGCAAAATATCTTGATCCAAATAACTATCAATCATATAATTCAGGTGTATCATTTAAAGATAATGTCCTTTCAGAAATATTACCTCTTTTAACAAATACAGCAAAATGTAAAATGCCTACTAAACACTATAAAGAAAACCACAACCATATTCCTCCATGGATATTATTTAAAAATATATCATTCGGTGATGCAATTAATTTGTTCTGTGTACTTAATCGTCAAGAAAAAGAGCCTATTACTGATATATTGTTCGAAAATGCTCCTGGGATTGAATATAATCAAAGAGTCGATATTATTAGAAATGGCCTTGAAAATGTACGTTCCTTTAGAAATTTAGCAGCGCATAACCTTCATTTTGTCCAATTTAGAAGTCATAAATCAATTCAACCTAAACAACTATATAAAATACTGCCTTATCTGATTTATCTAACTAAAGACCTAAAACAACCACTTAATATTGATAAAGCAGCATGCAAAGGGCTCTATTCAACAATATTAATCATACTTTTATTTCTAAAGACACCATATCTAAAAGCATTATTTATTACGGAATTTAAAAATACTATTTTCAACAATCCCACAGATGAACAAAATCAATTAAGGAAATCATTATTTTCTGATTATTGCAAACTTACATCTTTACCAAGTAATATCCTTGATAGATTTAGCAAGTTCCAACAAACACTATCCTAAATATATAAACGAAGATAGTCATAGCCCTCAAAAATCAAAAGCAGATAGATAACTCATATTGAGATATATATCTGCCTTTTTATTACTTCTTATTATTTTTTATTTACTCTAACCCGTTCAATTGTTGGTTGACCTTGGCTATTTTTTGCCACAGTATCAACGCGGAACAATGCCATTTCAGGGCTGAATTCGGTTACGAGTTGTTCGTCTACTTGTACGCCGTTTTGAAGGGCACGGTATACGATTTCTGCAAATTCATAGCGAGTTAACAAGCGGTCGCCACCAAATGTGCCATCAGGGTATCCTTCTACTAAGCCGCGACGAGATAGGTCGCTCACTGCTTCGTAAGCCCAATGGTTGCTAGCCACATCTGGGAACAATGTAGTGCGGTCCGCTTTCATATGCGTGCCTGCCACATCGTTTAAGAGGGCTGTCAATTTTTGAATTTGTGCATTTTGAACCGCTACTGTTTTCTTAAGCTCTAGCACTTCTTTGCCGATAGCCACGCGAGAACGAGATACATTGCTATGAGCGCCGACTTTCACAGAAAGACCTGCATTCACAACAGTTTCCCCATTACCTACAGTGGAACCTACGCTCAATTGAACGTCCTCATTAGGACGATAGAACGCGCCTAATGCAGCAGCATTGCCATTATGGTAATGACCATAGCCAGCCGCGAAGTCCCATTTTGCATCTGGATCAAAATCGAGCGGGTGAAGAGCCGCTAACGCAGCCGCACCAGCTACGCCTCGATTAACGCGTTTATCTAGACGAGATACATCTTTTTTAAGATTTGTTACATCGCCTTGAACGTTGACAGTATTGTATGCATTTGCGGATATCATGTCATGTAATCGTTTAAGCTGTGCCACGTTCACCGCATCAGTATCATTTGTACCAGCCGCAACGGATGTGATTTGGCGCGTTACGCCATTCGCTACATCACCAACGGATACAGCAGATGCTGTGGATTTCCAGGTAGCAGATGTATCGGTAGATGGCGCATTAGTAAGGATATCATAACCAACTGCACCTGTGGCTACTGTCGCTTTAGAACCACTACCAAGTGCTACACCACCTTCGGTGGATACGTCTGTGTTATGACCAAGGGCCACTGCATCATGAACAGTTGTTGTCGTTCCATTGTCGCTAGAGCCGATAATAACAGCATTATTAGCACCTGTTACGGTACGGTTATCGCCGACGATAACTGTATTCTTTGCATCGGACACAGTATTCTTCGATCCGATAACCGTCATATGTTGCACCTTAGTCCCAGTATTGCCAACGCCGAGGGCTAAATTGTCCTTGCTTTGGTCACCACGTACGCCCGTAACGGTATTGTTTACACCAATCAGGGATGTACGTAATGTATAATCTGCCTTATTGCCGCCACCAAACGCCATGGTAGCACCAGCACCATTAGAGGATGTAACAGCAGTTTTTAATTTGTCTGCAAAATCCTTCGCGGACGTAGCACCTTCACCAGGCGTGCTGAACGAAGCACTAGAATTAGTGATTTCATTACCTGCACCATATACAAGAGCACCATTGGAATTCGCTACACGGTTGGCAACGCCAGTAATAGCCGTTGCTACACCTGCCGTGGAGCCACCACTTGTAGATTCAATACTATTGAAAGCACCATTTACGGTAGCCCCAAAGTTTTGAGTAGGTGTTGAGAAACGACCACCTGTGTAGGAGGAACTAATGACATTGTATGTACCTGTAGTAGTGGTAAAAGCACCATTGCTAAAGCTATTAGCACCGACTGTTGTTGCATAGACGTTTAAACTGGCACCACGAGTACCATTATTATCTGTATCTATCGTAGTATCGCCAATAGCACCACGGTAGTTATGGGAACCAATCATGGTACTACCTGTACGAGCAAATGTGTTATTACCAATCGCAACAGAACCCACTACCTTAGATGGATCTGCCGGTACACGAGCAGAGGACCAAAAGCTTCCAGAATATGATGTTTGCCCCATGCCCACAGCTGCTTCTGCACCACCTGCCATATTTTCAACATGCGCATTGGCACCAATAGCTACGCTACCATTTTGACCAACATAGTTTTCAACCTTTGCTTTTTTGCCCACTGCAATATCTTGTGTATTGTTGGCACTACTACCTGTTCCATAAGCAACACCATTACCAGCACCTACCGTAATATCCGCTGCACTAGCCACACATAAACTGGATAACAACATACCATTAATCAATATCGCCAATAAGCGTTTCCGTTTGTTCATAATCTTCCCTCTCCATTTACAAACAAATACATAATACGATCTCTCACTCATCATTTATTCATGATGTTTACATGAATTATATTATCATATTTTAAATATTTGTAAATAGTTTGTTTATAATTATCTTAAATTTATTAACAGATTTATAAGATAATTAATATAATAAAAAACGGATAGCTAATCGCAATGGACTAACTATCCGCTTATATACTGAGGTTTTTATGAATGATCTGTTTATATTATACAGCTATCTGAGTATCTCAATATTATCTGTTATTCAATTTTTGTACGAGCATATCTACTGTTTCTTGTAACTTTTTATTTTGAGCCTCCAATGTATCAACCCGTTGTTCGAGAGCATTATAGGACGCAGGAGAGATTTTTTGTAGCGTTTTGTTTTCACCGAATTTATAGGATACACCAAGGTTGGCCATGATGTGGTCATTAACGGTAGCACCGGCTGTGAGGAGCAAGTTTTCCTTTGGATAATACCCCACACCGAGGGCTAGCGCATTGGCATCTTTATAGTGGCCAATACCGCCCATCACTTGTACTCGATTATCTGGATCAAATTGCATTGGATGTAATGCAGCTAGTGCCGCAGCACGAGCATCGCCTTTATTGGCCTCTTTTCCAATGTTGCTAATTTTGTTATATAGATTATCGATTTGTTGGTTCGCACCATATAATTGGGAACCATTGATGGCATCTGTAGAATCAGCGCTTACGCGGCCTGCCGCTACATGAGTGATGGTCCGTTCTTGATTGGTAGCGCCTACGGATACGGTGGATACCGGTGCAGTGCCGGCAAAGTTAACGGTGCCACCTGCATAAGTGTAGCTTGGGGTGCTCACCACATCGCTACTTTCAGCAGTGGAATGACTACCAAGCACAACTGCATTATTCAAAGTCGTATCTACGTGGTCACCTAAGACATAGGTATTATTAGCCGTCACATGATTATAGGCGCCAACAACAGCATTGCTTTCACCTTTTAACTCTGCATTATGACCTATGCCATAGTTAAAGTTGCCATCCACTGTTGAATTAGAGCCAATCAACACCGTATTATTACCCTTACTGTCTCCGGCTTGGCCTGTGCCAAGCCATACGTTTTTATTACCAGTCGCACCAGAACCAGCGAAGGAACCGATGGCAATCGTATTGGATATAGTCGAATTAAATCCAGCGGCAAAATTACCGAGGAAATTATAATCGCCCTTACCATTTAAAAAGGTCTTTGAACCTAGTGCAACATTGGCACCACCACTGGATCCATTCAACGATATCCGGCCAATGGCAATATTATTGCCCTTTGCATTAGGATCGTTAGAGTTTTGATATGGATTGCCATTAGTAGTACCGGCATCACCACCAAGGGTTACATTGTCTGAATAGGTAAATTTAGAATTTCCTGATACACCAATATTATAGGCTACACCACCAGTTGAAACGATAGGTGTATCAGCGGCTTGCACTAGGCCTATAGAAGATACACTAAACACACTCATCATTGAAACAATACATAATTTTGTTGCGTAATTCATATTACGACCCTCCCACACTTTCAAAATGTGTTGCTATACTCCCGCTAGCGTTCTCGAGGCACCATAAATTTCAGCCACCACATAAGGGTTCCCGCAGGTACTCAATTTGGCGAGTATCCGTTTCGTATAATCTAGATGTTCTAACAAAGCATCGCGTAGTTTGCGTTGCACGTGGTCAGGGGAATGAAATACGAGTATAGGATCAAAGTCTCCTATGATGATATACGTTGTATGTGGTTCTGGTCCTGGCTCAATGCGGTATTGAAATGGAATGATAACGTTGAATAAACCATATACCACATCACGCCCGATGGGTTTGCGCGATTTCAGGCTCGCAAAAGTCATGTTCGGACTCATCGTTCTAGGGTCCGTATACATCGGCTTTGACCGCCTCGACGATTGAATGCCGTTTGCTAGAACTCCCTCGTGGTGCGCTACTTCTCTCAATACCATCTTAATGGATTTATGGATGATTTCACGCCGACCATCTACATAGTAACACGCGGTACAATCACCGCCGTCAATGTAGATTGGGATCAAGCAACATATATGGTGATCTACATCGCCATATATTGCATTTGGGTTACAAGAAATTAATTCGTTATTACTTACATTTGTAGACGTTGTATTCAACATTATCTTAACCTTTCTTAAGATTAATAAATAGTCAGTAATAAAATTAGGAATTCCTCTTGTAAAAGCTTAAATAACACGTGTTATAGTAGGTGCTTTAGCAGCACTTATGAGTTAATTGTATACCTATAATTACAAACTGTAAATATATAAATTAAAAAATATTTTAGATTTTTTAAAGTTACTTATAACTATGCATATTTTGCATATCTTGAATATCGAATTCTTTGTTATCCGCTACCATCATATAGTACCGCAGTTGGTCAATGGACTTTTGATGGCGCTGTTGCACAGCCTGCCTAGACTGATTGGACTCATAACCTATGTCTACGCAGCTTTTACCATCTCGATATAAGGCATACAATAACTGTTGTTGCTCGCGTGGCAGTTTTCTGAAAGCAGCCCACAGACGATTGCGCAATTCGTCTTCTGTCACCGTACCGACAATATCTCGTTCAAGATCCACATCGCTAGGGAACTGATCCATCGCTGGCTCTGATACATCATCACCAGTGCATAGAGGCAAGGTCAACTCGTGGCGCCACTGATGAGCTGATTGTTTATAAAAATTAAGATAACCATAATGAATGGCTGCTTTCACATAGCCAGAAAATGGTACCTTTCCCGATGTGTGAAAGCTATAGATGGATTCGATAAAGATGATCCACAGAAATGATTCGACGTCATCCGTCATCACAGCCGTACTACATCGGCTCGCATACCGCATGATAAGCGGCCGATAGCGTCGGCATAGCTCGATTTGTGCCGCATCGATAGTCAATTCCTCGATGGGCCACACGGCTCGTTCCGTACTGAGCACCGATACACGACGTTCTTGGCAGACGCGCACTAAACTAAGGTCTGTCACCGCTTGTAACACCTTTTGGGGACAAACCACATGTTTCACGTTCATATTCGTTCCTTTCTGCCTAGGCTTACTTGGAATATACACCCAATTGAGTATTTAGACAAATGAGAAATTCCGCCATAAATGCATACATTTACAGCGGAATTTTTGTTGTTACATATGTATTTGTGTATAATTACAAACCTATTTCAGTAAAGTACGCCAATTTAGATCAATTTTACATAGCTGCATGAATTTGAATCGATCGTTGTACAATGAGCGAGTTCGAATCAATTACAAGTCGCACGAATTCGAATTCATTTCACTAAAACGATTGTATTAAGCGAGTGTATCTAGCGCAGGTTTTGCAATGGTATCGTAAATATATTGCCCTTGACCGTAATTAATTTCCTCAAGATTTGGGAACACGAACTGGTACCAAAATTGGAACATAGTATTCACAAAATGGTAATCTGCGTAACGCAATGGACCACGGCTACCCCCTTGAATACGTCCAATAATTTCCATATCTAAGAGGTCGGCCATACGGGTTGCAAAGGTACCACTCTTAAGCTCACTGGCATGACATAATTCTGTATAGAACGGCTTATCCAATTGTGCCAACGCATAGAGAATCGCATTAGCGGCGCCTACATTACGAATGTAGCGCATAAGTAATCGTTGTGGTTCCGTACATAATATGCCTTGTGGTTTAAAGAATAGACGCATAATATTTTCATCTACCGATAAGGCGGGATCTATATGCACGAGATTCCCCGGCATACCGCCTGTTACATGGTATAGCTTAACAAGATCTTCGTCCGTATAGTCCCAACCTAATGCTCTCACATCATCAAGTGTGAACGGATTGACCTTGAAATAATTATGAATGTAGGCTGCAATCAAACTTGATTCGCCCAAGATTCGCCCTTTTAATTCGTCCACATGGGTTCCCATGAGGAGTACGAATACTTTACCATGGTCACGATAGGTTTCCATCAAGTCACGCAATATGATAGGCGCTTGTGGAACCGTATCCACAAATGAAGGATAATCATCTATGATGAGCATGATCCGCTTGTCAAGACTTGCTTGAAAAACGCCACGCAATGCATCCTCTAAGGTCTTAAAAGACCCTGATGGCACCTTTAATTCTCTCTCAATTGATCGAATATGAATGGACTCATTCGCCAAGCGTCCAAGCAGATAAATGGTATGACCCTTGCCTAATCGAGCCTGTAACGCTCTAGCGATATACGTTTTACCAACGCTGTAAGGACCATGTACAACACTCATTTCCATGCGATCCTGATTGTATAGTTCCATTATGGCGTCAATGACCGCCTCATGGTTACTACATTTCATATAAGATCTCACCTCCCTTAAAATAGTTCTCAGGAGTTTATTATATCATATTTTAAATAAACTATAAAATATATCTTGTAAATTTTAACAAATAGATAATAAATTCATTTTTTACACATAAAAAAACTCTTTTCCCATTATGATATGTACCCCTTTTACTGGTTGTCCAGTAAAGAGGGTACATTATTACAAGAAAAGAGTTTCTATGCCTAATTTTACATTCTTATTATTAAAGCTTACAGTTGTAAGCCATATCTATCGGTCATTGCTAAATTTCATGAGCATGATGCGGCGCACCGATTCATCAAGCCGTGCTTCAGAAATGGTTCCATTCTCTACAGCCTGCGTCAATGCATCGTGAACTGCCTTGATATGCTTGGCATGCTTACAAAGGATAACCATGTCGCTGCCTGCATTAATGGTACGCACCGCATAATCCTCTATGGACATACCAGCAATAGCGGCACCGACCTCGATATCATCGGTCATCACCACGCCATCAAAGCCCAGTTCATTCCGTAGCCAATCTGTAATGATCAGTTTAGATAGACTCACCGGATGATTCGCATCGATAGAGGGTACTTTCACAGCATTCACCATAATCATAGGATGTTCGTCACGCGTCGCATCGATGAGCTGAGCAAATACGCGACCATCATCGTCCATGAGGCTCGCCTTCGACGCATCTAGTTTCATGCCCGGCACCGTGTAATCTCCACCACCTGGAAAATATTGGTATCCCGTAAACACGCGATTCGCCGCATAGCGTTTAGTAATGGTCTCACCGATGCGCGCCGCCCGGTCCACATCGCTCGTGTACGAGTAAAACGAGTGGGTATTCACCATGACACCCAAATTGAGATTGAACCCAAGGTCGCGCATCTCAATGGCCGTGCGCGTCGCTAGACTCGACACCGCATCAAGGCCCTGCTTCGATAACAACTTAGGGTCCGTCCACGGTAGCATCAAATTAGGTCTATACTGCATGCGTTCTCTATTCATAGCGATGAACGGTGGCATGAGGCTCGATGTATTCGCAGTATCTCGTATGCCTTGTGTGAAAGCCCGCACTTGTTCCTTAGATTCCATATTATCATTATCTAATACAATACCACCTACACGATATTTACGTACTAATTCTTTTTGTGATTCGTCAAATGTAGTGCCTTCTAGACCGATACACATTAACTGACCAATCTTGTCCTCTTGTGACATCGTGCGCACACTGCGGTCCGCCTTTTCCGCAGCAGACGCATTCATAGCGGCAATCGCCTTATACCCTACGGGCGCACGATCAGAATTTGTCGTCACACTCGGCTCCTCTCGACTACACCCTACAAGGATGCCTATCATGGCTGTTGCCAATACAACGCAAGCCAGCCTCTTTACGAACTGCTTCATCTCTCTCTACCCTCTATGACAGCTCAAATACAATCAAGTTACGGTTAGACCTCTGCCCCCCAGTCATCAGTCTATTGTTAACACTTTATACATTCTATTATATACCATCTATTTCATTAATGCCTCATTAAAAGTCCACAATTTTCAACCTGCTGATTTGCTGATTTCGCATATTGATAGAAAAGAATGCATACAGATTACAAGTTAGAAATTTCTTCAGACAGCCTCATATATACAAAATAAAAACTGCAACCTAGTCATATATACTGTAACTGATACATTCTCAGTATACATAAGACTAAATTGCAGTTTTTAGGATTATTTACGAGTACGATTAACCTCTGTTTCATCGGATTCAGATGTCGTACCTGTCGTTTGTTTCGATGTATTATGTAAGGTCATCACCGTTTTAGCCGCCACCTTTTTCACTGGGCCTGTTGGTAATACAATAGGTATTTGAGTGTTTACTTTCACAGGACCATTAGCAGGTACAGGGGCTTGAACCGGTGTCGATAACGCCTTGACGATATTTGGTTGCGGTGCCGTTGGTGCTACAGATTGAGCCGCTGCTTGAGCTGCTATCGATTGTGATGCTATTTGCTGTGCTACCACTGGTTTTGGTGCTTGTTTAGGCGCATCCGGTTGTTGACGTGCCACACGAGCCGCCGCCAAGATACCTGGGTTGCGATATAATAGCTGACCACCTTCGGTAGACAATTTTTGATCGTAATAATATACATCAGCGTTGTAATACTCACTGCCACTGGCCACATCATAACGCAAACCAATCATAGTATATACCGTAAAATGTAGCAACCCGTCCGGTTTACTGCGATCAATCGAATCGCGGTCTACATACCAATTATTGCCATTATAGGTGAATGCATAAATATCTTGCCGAGCATCGGCATTGGGTATAACAGATATAAACAGCGCTGCTACAAACATAGCCACTGCGCATATACGTTGAAACATGAGGCCTCCTCATTATGAAATACTACCTGACACTAATACTATATGTACTATATGAATCACATCTTAATATATACATTAATATATACTAATGGTAGGTAGATTGTGTAGGTATAAAAATGATTGTATACGATTTAACAACTTATTATACCACATTTTCTGAGATTGTGTTCCTCTGACATCCCTACTTGGAATTAGTATAGGCGTGTAGTATTGGCTGAGACCCTTAATACCTCTCCTAAAAATTAGAACAGGCCTGTAGTATCGATAGGCCCCTTTGATACTGCTCCTAAAAATTAGAACACGCCTGTTCTAATTCTAGAGAGACCATATCAGGCTCATCTTAAAAATTACTACACGCCTGTTCTAATTCTAGAGACACTATATCAAACTCATCTTACTAATTAATATAGGTCTATACTAATTTAAAATTCTTATTTTCCTTTAATTCATATATCTGTATTTATAGATGCTTATTGCTCAACTCATATGTTCGCATTATAATTAGTTTAAGATAGTCGACGAGGTTGGGCCTCTCTTCGTTAATGGAGGGAGGGGTGCTCTATGAGTGATTATGAGTTAATCATGATAATTCTAGAGGTGATGACTGTTGTTATTGCCTTTGGTGCACTTGTGGCTCTTATTTGTCTTGGAAAAGACAAATAGCCCTTCGTTATCCTAAAATAGCTAGGTAACTGAAAGGCCATTTCATCACTTTTGTACTTATTGAGATGAGCCTGACGGATCTACTCGCCCGACTATCTTCTTATATTATAAAGATAATTATATATATCGTCAAATTTGAATGAACTCAATACATATATAATGTTTCATAAATTAGTACAGGCCTGTAGTATTGGTGCCCCCCTTAACACCTCTCCGGAATTAGAACACGCCTGTTCTAATTCCGGAGAGACCATATTCATAAAAGCCCCAGAGTACTAACAGCTAATATAAACCGCTATTAGTACTCTGGGGCTATTTTATATATAGACTATATTTTCAAATTATTTTAGGTAAACATAGTTTAGAACTTATGTGTAAATCCAGCGTTCACAGACCAGCCTGCTTTATAGTCGCCAGATAAACCAGTGCTAATATCAGCGTAAAGGCTGTTGTTAGCATTGATGCCATAGCGGCCACCGAATGCAAGGTCAGTCCATGTCCCTTTAAGATCTTGTTCTGTTGATTTCACAGTAGAACCACTTGTGTATGTAGTTTTTACCGAGCCAGAGAAGGCATGGTTAACGCCGACACGAGTATAGATACTGCCTGCGCCAAAGGTCTTACCAATCTCAAGGCCAAGACCGCCAGAAGTGCTGCTTACGCCAGCTTGGTCTACATGCATGGTGCCTGCATTAAAGCTATCTCCACCAAAGTGAGTATAGCTCAATTGTGCTTGCGGTTCGATGTATACACCATTTTGTAATTTCACAGTTTTACCATAGCGAGCACCGATAGTGTATGCATTAGCCTTCGTTTCGCCAGATAGGCTTTCACCAATTTCATTACGAGTTGTGAAAGTATTCGTTACGCGACCAACTTGGGATTCAAGTTGAATGTATTGATCTCGGCCGAGGTCTTTCAAACCATAGGCGCCAACTGCAAAGGCCTTTTCTTTGCCAGAGCCATTGAACACATAATCATCATGGCCACGAAGGTAAGACACTTGACCGCCTACGGTCCAACCGCTACCAGTTTTAGCGTCGTAACCACCTTGAATGCGTGTATAGGTTGTGTCGGTATCAATACCTTGTGCATCATAGCTATATTGACCACCACCGATATGGGCCCAAATACCTGTTGTTGCGCCTTGTTGCAATGCACGAGGACGGTAAGTATTTGTTAATGTGCGCCAGCCGTTGATGTTGCTCATAATCGCAGAACGAGCACCACGCATATGCGGAGTATCATATGCCGTTGATTGGGCTGGTGCCGGTTGCGGTGCTGGTGTTGGCGCCGGTTGTGGTGCAGGTTGCGGTGCCGGTGTTGGAGTTGGTGCCGGTTGTGGCGCCGGTGTTGGCGTTGGCGCCGGTTGCGGTGCTGGTGTTGGCGTTGGTGCCGGTTGCGGTGCTGGTGTTGGCGTTGGCACTGGTTGCGGTGCAGGTGTTACTGTTGTATTACCGTACACATATTTACCTTGACCATTTTGATCCGCTTGCCATGTAATAGCACCTTCTTTAGCATAGCCAGATGTTACTACCTTGAAACGACCAGATTCAGCACCTTCAGAAGCAATAGCTACTGTGCCTTCAAGATTTCTTTCACCAGTCACATAGTTATGATAATACACCTTATGTGCAAGATTATCTAAAACCTTATTTACATTATCCTCAGTAGACAAATCTAGCCCTTTGCGGCTAGTGTATAGATGAGCGCCAGCATTAGGGGCTGCACTTGTTATATGAATGTCTCCACCCCAGAAGGAATCGGCCGTTAAACCATTATATGTTGTGGTTGGCGGTGTATATTCTGGATCTTCGGTATCTGCATATTCGTCATTAGGATCATAAATAAAATTAACATGGCCTTCGAGCTTATCAATATACAGTTTATTATGCTCATTTTGCTCTACCATATTTTGAAAATTTCGATTCGTAGAACCAACGAGTCGATGTACACGGCTAGGCATAGTACTGCTATCAAGGTTAGTGCCATCAAGACCACCTTGATACAATAACTCCCAATCCCCTCTTTCACCAAGGAACACATTGATATTATTAAATTTTCGCCTATTTTCATCAGATAAATTGAAAGCTAGCCCAGACCAATTGGATTCCTCACCATCTATACCGATATTAATGGTTGAGCTATGAATTGGATCATTTTTAACTATAACATCGCCTTGAACGAATATTTCATCACCCGTAAATTCACCGTGATGATCATGGACGCCTATATTAATTGTGCCGCCTTGAGCAAGGGCAACAGGTGTACTCACTCTACCAGAATTATATACACCTTTTTTCAATTTAATGTCTCCACCATTTTTACTGGTAGCAAATGCACTATGACCATAGCCAATATTAGAATACCCGTCTTCAATAATAACCATACCACCATTCGCTACTATAGAAGATATATTTTTATCGTATTCTGGGAATACACGTATCATATCATCACTGTTAGCTACGAAGTCTGTATTATCAGTATACGGAGCGGTATAAGCCGCATCTACCATCATATTAGGCATTACAGATCCAACAATCGCCAGTGCCACAGCTAACGATAGCTTTGCTTTACTTACATGTCTCATAATAGTCCTCTCACTCTCACAATGTAAACAAATCATAAATTATCTTAAATTATAATTTACAATTTGCTATTTGTAAATATGAGAGAAATAAAATTAGAACAGGCCTGTAGTATTGCCTGGACCCTTTAATACCTCTCCTAAAAATTAGAACAGGCCTGTTCTATTTCTGGAGAGACCATATCAGGCTATCTTACAAATTAGAACAGGCCTGTTCTAATTCTAGAGACACTATATCAGGCTATCTTATTAATTACTACAGGCGTGTTCTAATTTAAAATCCCCTTGATAAGTACCGAGATACTCATCAAGGGGATTGTTTTAGTTATGGAAAAGACAAATAGCCCTTCGTTATCATAGGATAGCTAGTGAGCTCAAGTCACATTTTACGCTTTAAATATAACGCCATTATGCTCTAGTTGTTCCACCGTTTTTTTACCAATGCCTGGTAGCATCAATACTTCTTGTTTAGTAACTGTTTTAAAATCAGCTACTGTGTATAGGCCAGCTTGTGAAAGTGTAATCTGTGCACCAAACCGTATATTATCATATACCGGATTGCTACGCACAGCCCCGCCTTTAGCAACCTCTACGGGACTCATATGAACGGACTCGCGTTTTCCTATATAACTATCATTAGAGTACCGATTCACAACAATTAGACCGGTAACACATTCATACGCATCATATAAAGTCTGCCATAATGGGCTTTCAAAACTCACCAATTGAGTCGGTAAAAATGAGATAGCAGTATATAAGCTTATTAATTCCCGTGGATCAAAATCTATATCAATCACTTGGTCTACCATATACATAATGGTCTCCAAATGGTCTTCCACAAAATCGTTCCACCGCGTTGCATCTTGTAATAACCAATCAATATCTTCATATTCGTCAACAAGATCTGCTAATACATCATAGGCAATCTTACTTTCACCACACTGCAAAGCCAATAAAATATACAACATATGCATCGGCAACATGATATCCGGTGCCTGATTAAATGCATTTTGTATATCATCGCAACATGCGAGATAGCGTTGATATACCTTGCGACCACGATTCCAGTCGGCCGCGCCACAACAAGCAACCATCATGTACACAAGGAATCCTGAATGGTCTTGCTTGTCCCCGTGAAAGACAGGAGTAAAGCATGCAATCGCATCATTATACATATTGTATTCTAAATATATCATCCCCATATCGATGAGGCATCGCATATAAGGACGAGCCTCGATTATATGCCAATCCATTTTCTTAGGTTTTTTCAACGATTCTACTAGCTGTTTTAGCTGATGAAGTTGAAAACTTGGATGCAACTCAAGAGCTATAAGTTCCCGTTTAGCATCTACTTCATCAGGACATAACGCAAGAATCTTATTGTAGAATTTCTTTGATTCCTCAGTCGTATCAGCCTCTTTTGCAGCCTCGTATAAATCACGTAATTTCATTTCTATCGTATCATTAAAATCACCACGATTATATTGAGTCATAAATGCTTCTATCAAATCCTCAATAGATTTGAATTCAGCCTCATGTTCAGATACAAATTGTTTCTGTAAACGTAATAATAACTCACTTTGAAAGCGAAACATAGAGTATCTCCTTATACATATAAACGTAAAAACACTACTTATCTGTAATATATCACGAGAGGGTATATTAATTCTAGAGGTAAGGCCTTGTTCTATTAATATCTCATCTGAAAATTAGTACAGGCCTGTAGTATTGGATGGACCTCTTAACATGTCTCCTAAAAATTAGAACAGGCCTGTTCTAATTCTGGAGAGACCATATCAGGCTATCTTACTAATTAGAACACGCCTGTTCTATTTCTAGAGACACTATATCAGGCTATCTTACAAATTAGAACACGCCTGTTCTATTTCTAGAGACACTATATCAGGCTCGTCTTGCTAATTACTACAGGCGTGTTCTAATTTAAAATCCCCTTGACAAGAGTACCGAGATACTCATCAAGGGGATTGTTTTAGTTATGAACGATACCATTCATCATATTAGAATTGGTAGTTAAGGTCTACGCGGTAGTAGTTGGAAAGTTTTTCGTTATTGCCGGTAGCCTTGTTTGTTTTGTTGTTAAATCCGTAGTATGCGGTGAGGCCCACGTTCTTTTGTAATGCGTAATCAGCAGTTAATAACCAGCCTTTGAAGCCTTGGTAATTCAACGCACTAGTAGTGACACCAGCTCCAGTTGTAGCCCAAGCTGTATTAGTTAGGTCGTAAGCGATGTCCCATGTAGAGGATGCAGCGCCTAGGTTTTGGCCGAAGTTGAAGTATTGTGCTTTTACGTCCCAAGAACCGCGTTTTGCTTGGTCGTAGTCACCATAGCCAAGGCCAGCAGTCCATGCAGAACCGTGAGAAACGCCAGCAGCTTTCACCCATTCGCCACCAACCCAAACTTTATCAAAGTTCATGTCTGTGCTAAAGCCATACATGTTTCTAAGTGCGTCACCACTAGATTTGTGCGCATTTCTACGGGCATAGAAGCCGCCAAGGTTTACATGTTTATTAAGTTGACCTTTAACGCCTGCATAGGTGAAAGTTTTGTTGGATTTCTTAGTTAAACCGTCAAAAGCGCCTGCCACAGCATAGCCGTAGGCTGCTTGGAATTGAACTTTATCGTTGCCTGCATTGAATTGAACGCCGTCGAATGTGTCATCGTAAATCAAACCGTTGCCGAGCATTTGATCGAAGCGACCAGCTTTCACAGACACGCGTTCACCAAATTTGTGATTTACATAAGCGCGATCGATAGTAGCCGTTGCATTGCCACCATTAGTCGCATCGCCAAATTCAAAGTCCCCAGAAGTTACGCGAACGACAGCATCTGTGCGGTCATTCACCTTCGCATTGAATTGAATACGAGCGCGCGCGTCGAATTGGGAACCTTTGCTGTAATCGCCCACAGCGTTTACATAGTTACCATCTTTCTTTTGGGAACCAAGATAACGAAGACGCATATCGCCGGTTACTTTCACATTACCTACGCGGTCCTCTAAACGAGCCACGCGAACGCCCAAGTTATTCAATTCGTTAGAAAATTCATCAGCCAAGCGGTTAATCAAGGCTTGTTGTTCCGCATTAGCACGGTCTTGGTTAGCAAGCGCTTTCGCCACCATTTGTGCCACTTGGAAACGAGTAATGCCATTTTCGCCTCTGAAAGTCCCATCTGGATAGCCAGTGATGATGCCAGTGCTAGCCAATTGAGACACGGCTTGGTACGCCCAAGAATCAGGGGTTACATCGGAAAATGGGTTCGCTGCAAACGCAGTTGTTACACCCAGCACAGCTGTTGCTGCAAAGATAGCGGCAAATTGTTTTTTCATAACTATACCTCTCTCCAAAAAAGAACCATACACATCTGCAATTCGGCCCTACTAACACTGTATCTCCCTAACCCCTTATAAGTGATAACCGTTATATACAGAATATAACATAAGTATAACATACTATAACAAATATTTTATATTTTAGAATAAAGTTCATTGCATTTTCATAGGATTGTAAAGGCAACCTCAATACCTATAGAAAAACCGCAAATATAACAAAAAAGATGACGAAATATACATTTTGCCATATTATTTCGCCATCTTTTTACATTGTATTAAGTTGTGCCAATCTATTGGATTAGAATTGGTAGTTAAGCTCTACGCGGTAGTAGTTTGGTAAGTATTCATTAAGGGAACCATCGATGCGATGTGTTCTATTTTTGAATCCATAGTATGCATTGAGGCTCACGTTGTCTTGCAATGCGTAGTCTACAGTGGCCATCCAGCCTCTAAAGCCACGGTATGTAGTGGTAACAGATGGTGGTGTTGCATTATGATCCCAATGGTAATTATTAGCATCAAATGGGAAGTTCCATTTGGATCCATAGGATGCTAAGTTTTGATCAAAGCTAAAGTATTGCGCTTTTACATCCCAGGTACCTTTTTTCGCAGCGTTGTAATTACCATAACCAATACCAGCAGTCCAAGCATGGCTATGTGCGGTACCAACCGCTTTCGCCCATTCACCGCCAACCCAAAGTTTATTAAAATTCATATCCGTGCTGACACCATACAAATTACCGTATGTATTATATCGGCCGGATGTATCTCTTCTATGACGGGAGTAGAATGCACCCACATCGATATGCTTATTCAATGTACCTTTAAGGCCTGCATAATTATATTGATCACGATCTGGCAAGAAACGGGTTTCATTATGCTCTGCTGTCGCATAACCATGAGCTAATTGAAGTTGCACTTTGTCGTTACCAGTGTTGAACTGAATACCATCGAATGTATCATCATACAATAAACCATTGCCGATGACTTGATTAAAGCGGCCCACCTTCACAGATGTATGGTTGCCAAATCGATGATTTACATACCCCCGATCCAGTGTAGGAGTGGATTCGTATTCACCGCCGTCACCAAATTCCATTTGATAGGTTCTAAAACGAGCCACTACATCAGTGCGGTCATTTACCTTTGCATTAAATTGTACACGACCACGGATATCAAATTTAGATGGCTTGTAATATTGGCCGCCTTGCCCTATCAACACGCCATTTTTTGTAAAGGAATGACGTAATAAGAACTGCACATCACCGGAAACTTTCACATTACCCGTGCGGTCCTCTAAACGAGCCACGCGAACGCCCAAATTGTTCAATTCATTGGAAAATTCATCGGCTAAGCGATTAATCATCGCTTGTTGTTCCGCATTAGCGCGGTCCTGATTAGCCATGGCCTTCGCAATCATTTGCGCCATTTCAAAACGGGTAATCTCTTTTTGGCCTTTGAAAGTCCCATCTGGATAGCCATTAATAATGCCCGCACTCGCCAATTGAGATACGGATTGATACGCCCAAGAATCTGGCGTTACATCAGAAAATGGATTCGCTGCGAATACAGTCGTCGCACCTAACACAGCCATTGCTGCCAACATCGTTGCCAAGTGTTTTTTCATAATCTAACCCTCTCCACAAACACAATACATACTTTCATCAACAATATACATTACATAACACATTCTTTCATTAATAATATGCATTACACAACACATATAGATTAGGACATCAAAATATCAGAATAGCTAGACATCACATTAGAATTGGTAGTTAAGCTCCACGCGATAGTAGTTAGCCAAGGATCGATTATAACTAGCAAGTTCAGATTTTGTTTTACCTTTGAATCCAGCATATACGCTAAGACCTAGATTGTCTTGCAATGCATAGTCCACAGTACCGAGCCAGCCTTTATACCCGTGGAACCATAAATGTCCACTACTTTCAGTTTGTGTAGAATCATAAGTAAGGTTCCATTTAGAGGACACAGCGCCCATCTTCTCATCAATATTGAAGTATTGGGCTTTTACATCCCACGTGCCCTTTTTAGCTATATCATAATGACCATAGCCTGCACCGGCAGTCCAGCCTGTACCGTGGTCCGTATGGGCTGCTTTCACCCATTCGCCTCCAATCCAAACCTTATCAAAATTAATATCCGTATGAAAACCATAGAACTTTCTAAATGTGAAGCCCATATTATATGGTGAGTTCATACGAGCATAGAAACCACCCATGCTGATATGTTTATTTGGCTGACCTTTGAGGCTAGCATAGGTAACGGTATCATTCATATCTGCGGAGGTATTGGTAAACATTCCTTTTAAGAAATAGCCATGGACCCCTTGGAATTGAATTTTATCGTTGCCAATGTTAATTTGAGCACCGTCAAATGCATCATCATAGAAATAACCATTGCCGATGACTTGGTTAAAGCGCCCTACTTTTGCAGATACATGTTTGCCGAATCGATGATCCACATAAGCGCGGTCGATGTAAGCTGCTCCAGTCGATTCACCTGTATTATCATCGTAAGTATTACCAAATTCAATAGAATCGGTCGTCATACGAACTACCGCATCAGTCTTGTCGTTAATCTTCGCATTGAATTGAACACGTGCACGCATATCAAATTGGGACTTTTTACTATACTCTCCTTGAGTTCTTATGAAATCTTGGCCCATAGCCTTAGTGCCAAGATACCGCAGTCGCACATCGCCGGTTACTTTCACATTGCCCACGCGGTCCTCTAAGCGGTTAACGCGAACACCTAAATTATTCAATTCATTAGAAAATTCATCAGCTAGACGATTGATCATCGCTTGTTGCTCTGCATTTGCACGGTCCTGATTAGCCATGGCCTTTGCAATCATTTGCGCCATTTCAAAACGGGTAATATCCTTTTGGCCTTTGAAAGTCCCATCTGGATAGCCATTAATAATGCCCGCACTCGCCAATTGAGACACAGATTGATAGGCCCAAGAATCTGGCGTTACATCAGAAAATGGATTAGCTCCGAAGGCAGTCGTTACACCCAACACGGCTGTTGCTGCCAACATAGCAGCCAATTGATGTTTCATAAATACCTCTCTTATACAGAAACTATATGTTACACACGCTGTAGTCGCATGAATCAGTATATAAGTACCCTCGTTCCCCTTATATACGCATCATACAACCATAATATTACTTTCTAGTATAACAATGAGAGATAAATAATCGATAAGCAGAGAATAAAATATTCATATTATTTTCATTTTTAAGCAAGTATTAAATGAAAAAGCTGTCCCCAAATATGATTAAATCACATTTTAGGACAGCTTTATGATGCATTACATAAAGATTATATGTCACATGTTTTTATTCATACAGAATCATGTAATATGTCATCAATAATTTGACCTATATTACTAGTAATTTTCCTTTGCAATCATTAATATCTTGATTCAAAAAGCGCTCTTCTTCTATAGCAATAGTAACAAACTCAGCTAATTTACCTATTGCAGTATTACTTTTTGAATCTACACCAGCCCGTTCTTTTAATATGGTATAGGCTAATTTATTCTTTAATCCTTTTGGGGATAAAAATTCCGAAGCATTTGGCACAATATATTCAGAAAATCCATTTTCGTAATGAAGCAATAAAAATAATTCAAAACAAGGATTAGTAACACCTACAACAAATTTTTCTTGCCTAGCATTTTCAAGAATATCAGAGTAATGAGGTTGCCCACGTTCAAAAACATCTGCATCGAATACGACGACAATAGTGTCTCTTTCACCGTCAAAAGAATCTCTAGTTTTATACTCACTCCCAAATTGAACTAATCGTTTAGGTGCGGATATACCCACATCACCTTCGGTTCGCTCTAAAATGCTTATATCAATAAAAGGATGTATGCCTAACTTTCTTCGAATTTTCATTAAGTGCTTAAAATAGGCTACTTCCGTTACACTACCTTCACACAAAAATATATACTTCTTTAAAGGTTCTATTTCTTCTTTATCATCTCGTACATTCCAATTAGAAAATTCTCGAAGGCCCATAATTACTCTCCTTTAATGGACACAATAGAAGATAACACTGGTATAGCCCCATATCGCCCTTCTAAATAGGCTTTACTCAATTTGGTATCATAGCGTTCCTTGAATTTAGCAAGAGAATAAATGTGACTACAGTTTTCATGGTCTCGTTCTATAAACCAAATTTCATCACGTCTAAATAATTTTAAATCCATAATGCTTGATTCATGAGTAGTAAATAGTAATTGCGTTTCAGAATTCTTATGAGTTTCCATAAACAGTCCTAGGAAATGTTTCGTAAGATTAGGATGTAAGCTACGTTCTAATTCATCGATAATATACACCATATGATCTTTATTAGATAATATTAAATCCAATAAATCAAAGATACGTTGTGTCCCATCAGATTCTTCTTTGAAAGAAAAATCGAATGGTGATTCACCATGGTGTAAACATAAAGTCGTAATGTCAGGATGTTCTATATCTTGAAAGTCTATAGCAAAAAACGTATCATGACTACGCATCGTCAATTTGCCACCTTTGAATTCTGTAGTACTTAATTTAATTTTCTCTATCAAATTATTATAGACTTCTATCGGTAAGGACTGTTTTAATTCCTCTTGTGTAATTTTTTTTATCGCCACATTACTAATACCGGTATCAAAATCAGCAAGTAACTCGCTAATTTTTTCTAGTGAGCCTTCTTGGTAGTAATATGAAAAACTATTGAGGATTGTGTTCGGTGTAATAATTACAATATGGTTACACAACCAATCATAGATTTCAAATAAAAATTCTAAGCCTTTTAACTTATTGATATCTTTACCATGATTCATAACACCTAAAAATAAACGATTTTGTTCTTGTTGAGCAAAATCTTCGGCGTATATGGTAAATCGATTTACAGCATCCTTTGTTAGCTTTAAAGATCCCAACGTAGGCATTGCATTCTCTACTTCGAATAAAAGCTTAGCAGACCCATGTGGCCGTAATTCATATAGCCATTCTCCCGTTATTCTTCCTTCAGATAATAATACGGAAAAACCATATGCATAAAATTTCCCATTAAGTGTAAATTGTAACTCAAATTCACTATCTGTATGTTCATTTTCCGCTTTTGTACGAGAAAAAAATAATCTTGATTCAAAAGATAATCCATGTTGCAAAGTCCACTGCATAAATTGCAAGATTTCAACCAAATTAGATTTTCCTGATGCATTAGCACCATAAATAACAGCATTCTTTAATATTTTAGTATCTTTAATTTTCCGAACATGATCTGTATGAGTTTGAATCTTACTAGAGGATATCATTGATAAACGTTCTGTTTTATCAAATAATTTAAAATTACTTACACTAATATTTACTAACATAATTCACCTCCAACTACTCTCATCATACATAAACCAAACATATTTTTCAATATTATTTTTCTTATTTGACGAAAAAATCGTTAAATAATATATATTTTGCAATATAAATAATCAACTATTTACTTTTAACAATGAAGAAGGTCTGTAAGTAAACTGCATTAAAAAACGCATCTATTACAAACCCATTTCTACATAGAAATATATAATTCCTGCCTAAATAGAAAATTTATTTCTTATATTCTTCATCCCGAGAAGAAATTAACTCATTAACCAAAAGAAATAATATATTAATACTATTATCATCCAGTACATCCATTATTATCTTCACTAAAATTTCTCTTAAGTCTTTTGAGTTAGTACTCCCTTGTAACATATTCAAAACAGGTATTGCCTGCTTAAGATAAACTTCATAAATCTCATGTTCTTTAGCTGTATCCTTTACATATACATTAAAATCATTTGATGTCCAAATCTTATCATATGATGGAAAGTTAGTATTCAATAATATAGTTGTACTATGTAAATTACCGCTAGGTCTAAATCGAAACCGTCTTTGAAGATGTTCATGCTTTATGACTTCAATAGAAGAATCACAATATTTGTGTAATGTATATAAACCAATTCCAATTATCCTAAAAATAGTATCCGCAAAATCTCTTGTCTGTTCCTTTTTAGGAAATTCTCCTTGATGAACAATATGATTTCTAAATTTACGATGCGTATCTTTAAGAACAGGTGGCTTTTCTATTGAGGTTAACTCAATAAATGTATCCTTAAATAAATCTTCTTGTCTTTTACTCCTATCTTTAATAGATAACCAAATTTCTTCATAAAACTTCTCACTACTATACCCATTATGATGAAATACAACTTTTAAAAAAAATTCGTAAAATCGTTCTAATGCTGCCGCACAATTAATCACACAGGCCCTAAAGTTATTTTCTAGAAATTCGTGAATTGCTAGTTTATATAACATTTCAAAGCGTTCTATTTGTAGTACACAAAAGCATGGATGACCTTTTGAACAAGTATATTCATATGTAATTTGATTTGTTATAATAACGTCTCTTTGCTCAATAGAGGGGATAAAATTCCCATTTTCTCTATTTTCTTGATCACATTGAGGACATGTAAATGGAAGTTTCATATAAAAGATACCTTTTGATTCAGAATTAATAGTATTATAAACTAAAAGGCTGCAACAGAGTGTGGTTTTACCACATTCTAGTTGCAGCCCTTTGTATATTCTTAAACTACACTAATCTATGAGATTAGAATTGGTAGTTAAGGTCAACACGGTAGTAGTTGGATAATTTATCGTTAGTACCTGTTGCTTTATTTGTTTTGTTGTTGAAGCCATAGTATGCAGTCAAACCAACATTGTCTTGCAATGCATAGTTAGCAGTTGCCAACCAGCCTTTGAATCCATAAAATGTAGGTTTTTGACCGAAATCATACGCAATATCCCATGTAGAGGATACAGCACCCATGTATTGACCAAAGTTGAAGTATTGAGCTTTTACATCCCAAGTACCTTGTTTAGCTTGGTCATATGCGCCATAACCGATACCTGCTGTCCAAGCAGTACCTTTGTTCATACCAGCGCCTTTAACGTATTCGCCACCAACCCAAACTTTATCAAAGTTTACATCTGTACTGAAGCCATACAAGTTTTTGAAATCTGTATTATCAAATTTATGTTTATTATTGCGTGCATAGAAACCACCAAGGTTAACATGTTTATTCAAATCACCTTTGATGCTTGCATATGTAAATGTATTATTTTCTAATTGAGTTTGGCCTTCAGCTGCACCTTCTACTGCATAACCGTAAGCAGCTTGGAATTGTACTTTATCATTGCCTGCGTTGAATTGAACACCATCAAAACCATCATCATAAATCAAGCCATTACCGATAGTTTGATCGAAACGACCAGCTTTCACAGATACACGTTCACCAAATTTATGGTTTACATAAGCGCGATCGATGGAAGCAGATGCAGTACTACTAGCATCACCCAATTCAAAATCACCAGAAGTCATACGAACAACAGCTTCTGTACGGTCATTTACTTTTGCGTTGAATTGAACGCGTGCACGAGCGTCAAATTTGGAATGTTTGCTGTAATCACCATCAGCAGTTACATAATGGCCATTTTTTTCTTGAGCGCCAAGATAACGAAGACGCATATCGCCAGTTACTTTCACATTACCAACACGGTCTTCCAATTTAGCAACACGAACACCCAAGTTATTCAATTCGTTGGAGAATTCATCAGCCAAACGATTAATCATAGCTTGTTGTTCAGCATTAGCGCGGTCTTGGTTAGCCATAGCTTTTGCTACCATTTGAGCCATTTCGTAACGAGTGATATCATTTTGGCCTTTGAAAGTACCATCTGGATAACCATTAACGATACCAGCTGCTGCCAATTGAGAAACTGCTTGGTATGCCCAAGAATCAGGAGTTACATCGGAGAATGGGTTAGCTGCGAATGCAGTAGTTACACCCAAAACTGCTGTTGCTGCAAAGATTGCTGCGAATTGTTTTTTCATAATACAATACCTCTTCTTTACACTAAAAACAATTACTATACAATCTTGCAAAGCAATACGCTTATCCCTATGTGTCCATGTTTCCATACAAATAATACGTATACCTTTACAAGATATACGTATACTGTATCATATAGAGATTAAATATCATTTAAATATTCATGAAATTTTCATTCATTTTTATTTTATCGGTTACTTACTTCTTTCAATAAGTTTCCCCATTGTCCCCAAATGGATTCAGGGCTGAATTGTTTCATACGATCACGTCCGGCTTGGCCCATGGTAACGCGAAGGCTTTGATCTTGCATCAATCGTTCCAAGGCCTCCGTCAATGGTGTTACCCCATCATCACATAAGATGCCTGTTTCCCCATCGATGATGAGTTCATTAACAGCAGAGCAAGATTTATAGCCAATTGCTGGCAAGCCCATGCTCATCGCTTCCCCCAGTGAAAGCCCAAATCCTTCATAGGCGCTGGGGAATGCAAATATATCTGCCTTAACGAGTACACTTGGTACATCGGTTGTCGTCCCCATAAAATCAACACGATCTCCAAGTCCCGCTTTGGATACAATCATATCCAATTCTTTCTTGTAAATCTTGCGGTCCTCTTGGCCCCATAATTCGATATCCCAGTTTGGATACTTCGCGGCCAATGGTGCAAATGCCTCAATCAATAAATGTGGTCGTTTATGATTCTTATCGAGTCGCGCTACAAATACGATTTTATAACGATCTTTTACCTGTGAAAGCTCCGCCTGCTGTGCATATTGTGGAATGGCATTGCCGATTACAACAGTCTTAGCATATGGCAAGTGGTTTTTAATATGAGATTCAAAGGATGGCAATAATACTTGATTTACCGTACTCTTTGCAACCGCTTCAACCTCCTCTACAGGATAGGTATTAAAATAATCCTCAGGGTCGCCATGGCTCATGGTGATAACAGGAATATTTGTTTTCAAATCCAGCAATAACGCCTTTGATGCTGCCGGTTGATATGACACGATTACGTCCGGCTTAGTTCGATCTAATACAGACTGAAGATGACCTAATAAATACTTCTTCGTAAACTCATTATTCACACCACGAGCTTTACGCTTATCAAAAGCACGCAAAATCTCCCGTTTTGCCTTATACCAAAGAGGAATAGAATGACTTTCACCCTCATAATGACATAAATCATATGCCTCGATGCCCGCATCAAGAGGATAATAAAAATCTCCTGTCTGCACATCGCTATACACAAGGCTCACCTTGTGCCCACGGCGCTGCATCTCATTGGCAAATGCAGCCGTCACCTTAGCAAGGCCACCTGTATCGCCTACCATCTTTGTTAAATTTGCTAATAAAATACGCATTACACTCACCTTTTTATTGCTATCCCTTAATCATTATTTTTATATAAGATGATAATTAAGTTTCAAAAATAAGTTTTTTTGAAACTTAGTACTCATTAAGTTTCAAAAAAGAGCATTTTAGAAACTTAGCATGTCCTAAGTTTTTAAAAATGGTATTTTAAAAACTTAACTCAATATATTAACCAAACTACTAAATATATATTTGCTTTTTCTTTCAGATCCAACTCTACTTAAATATCCTTTTTCAGTTAATAACTTCAACGTAGAATATACTGCAGTTCTATTCAGTTGCGTATTCTCTATAACTTCAATCGGCGTAACACGTAACTTATCAAATATATAATCAATTATTTGAATATGTTCTGTTTTCTTAACTTGCTCTATCATTTCTTTATATAAATTTATAATTGAAGTTGCAGCACTAATATGAGCTATACTCTCATCCTGAACACCTTGCAAGAAGAAAATAATCCAATCTCGCCAAGCATCTATATATTCCCGTGAATCAACTTTTGATTGTGAAATCCTATGTAAGCATTCTTTATACATTGCATCATTATTTACAAAATAACGACTAATATAAAACACAGGGAAGGTTATAGCTCCTTTTAAAAATAAATATAAAGGAATAAGCAAGCGACCTACTCGTCCATTTCCATCTTTAAATGGATGAATCATTTCAAACTGTGCATGTATAATAGCTATTGTAATTAAAGGCGTAATCTCATCAGCAACATTCATATAGTCAATTAAATTCTCAATATATTCATTTGTTAAATGAGGTGGAAGCGGTGTAAAATTTCCTAAAACACTATTAGCAATATAATTTTGTTCTGTTTTAAATTGACCAGGTGTTTTATTAAAACCACGAACATTTTCAGATAATAGAATTTGATGCAATGAACAAATCATATTCTTAGTAATGGTAGTATGTTTTTCTTTAAATTCTGAAAATGCAAATTGAATAGCAGCGACATAATTTTCAATCTCTTTTATATCATTCTTAATAACATCTGTTGTTGGAGTATTATTAATAACATCTTCAATCGTAGCAATAGTTCCTTCTATTTTAGAGGATAAGACGGCCTCCTGCATAGTTAATGCAGAAATTAAAATATCTGGATTAGGAATATTTTGTAAGTAACCAATAAATTTAGATAGAGAAGACTGCCCTGCTACTGCTTGTTCGATGAATTCAGATGATGTTAATAACTGCTTTGTCACTGATGTAATAGGTAATTTATCAGGTATATGAGGAATAGGAAAGTCACGTATTGGCATTTAAACCTCCTAGGATTATATTTAATCATTAAAGACAAATTTATAATTTTACTTTCTTAATAACTGTTCTAATATAAGTACCATAATATTAGCTAATCTATAAGTATACTTTAAATGTATTAAAGCACTATATAAAAATATAGAGGTAATAATTAGATAAGTCTGTATATATAAAAATTCAAATGTAGCTTTAAAATTTAAATCAAAAAGAATAAGGAGTATGACTGATGAAATAATAGACACAAAGCCAGAAAATATAGCATATCTAAAATACTCAATTAAATTTGTAATACGATTCCTTGCTTTTATAGGCATAATTACATCATTATCAACAATACCTATTAATATTCCTAAAGCAGTAGTAATAAATCCTACTAGAATAGTAACAATTGTGATGATAGAATTTACTAATGATATATTTACCGGATCATTCATAATATCGGAAACAAATATTAATCTACAATATAATATTATATATAAAAAGAAAAATAAGCCAATGAATTTAAACTTACCTTTAATCCTTGACATAATACTATCAACCCCTTGATATCTCATCAATCCTATCATCAAATACACCAATAAAAGTATCATAAATACGTTCATGAGAAATAGGATTGCTTTTAGAGTATATGATTTCTATTCTATCTTCTAATTTTTGTTCTAAAAAATCTATTTTATCTATTGGACTAGTTTCATCTTTACGATATGTAACTTGTGCTTTTTTACAATTAGGGATTACCCTTATATAATCAATAAAATCTTTTGCTCTTGCAATTAATCCATTTCCCTTAGCTGATGTCCCCATACTACATTTAATAGTAATCCGTTTAGCACCAAAAGTATCATAGTTTTCAATAACATCTTCTAAACTAGAGTTATCTAAATCATAACAAGAAATCTCAAAACTTCTTAAAATAGCATCATTGGGTATACTTCTTGAGGAAATAATAGGGTCAAATTTAAATTGAATACCATCTCCCATATTTTCAATTTCTTTATATGAAAAATAGTCTTCAACTTTTGACGCACTAACACTAAAAAAATTTCTTTGTATACCTATAATATTATGTTTTGGAGAATATACTATCGTCATATCCTCCCCAATATATTCATCCGCCTCAAGAATTATTTCTTTAAAATCTCCATCTGCATCTAATCGTCCTGGTAAAGCTCCATCTCTAACCTTAACAAAACTTATCTTCCAATAACCATTAGCCTCTTTTGATAATGATTGTAAAATAATTCTATTATCATCATCATTATTATATGTCCATGTCCGTTCACTATGATTCTTGCCTTTCAACTTTTCCAATAATAACTCTAACTTACAGTTTGAATCTACCACGAAATTAGCAAGATTATTACCTTCTGTACACTTAACAAAATAGTAATGAAATTTTAAAACTTGTTTTTTATCTGACATTAATACTCACCATCTATTTTTATAACGAACATTTGTTTTAATTATATCAAATATAATTAAATTAAAATAGAGAAATCTCACTCCACTACATATTTATCATTATTAGCCCCAGGTATCTTCACAACCACATTAACAGTGCCATCTTCCAAGCATTCAAAATCTGTTACTTCATTAGGCTCCATCGTAATAATACTGCCAGTGCCATATTCTATGCCGTTCATTTTTACACGACCATTTATGATAACTGTATATTCTGTAGCAATTTTATGGTAGTGATGGCCTTCATAATCGCCTTTATTATATCGTTTTACGGCTACTTCACAGTCATTTGTCTTTAATAAGGAAGGTTCAAAGTTACCAATAAACCAACCACCAATCATCTTGTCTAAATTATCAATCTTCATATGTATACCTATATATAGTTAAATTTATTCAATAATCTAACCAAATCCTTTTTTATGCTTATAACAAATAAGGCGCCACACAGGCGCCTTTTATTATTTATTTACTTTGCAAGCTCTTATTATATTCCATAATATATTCAGCTAGCTGATGTTCTGTTTTTAATGGATGGAATTGTGCGCTTTCAATTTCTTTTACCATAATGTGTTTTTGTCGTAGAATCATCTCATTTAAGCTTTGGCTAATATAAAAGTTACCATTAATCAAACGATCTTTACGGATAACATCTTTAGCACAAGCTATAAAATCAGATCCACATTTAAAGTAATAAAACGAAATAAGAGCATGTCTACTAATTGGTGTTTTCTCAGAGAATTGAGTTGGCTCACCATCAGCATTAACTTTTACAAAAGAATATCTAGGATGTATCGAATTAAAACATACTACACCCGCATCAGCATGATTATTTCTAAACTCATCAATAATAGCTAGACCAGATGCATCCATGAAATCATCAATAGCCATAATTAATAATTCTTCGTCAGTATCAATATATTCGCTAGCTAATAAAGCCGTACAGATTGCACCCTTTGTCATACCTGTAATCGGTATAATCTTAGCATTAGGTACCAATTGAGAAATTACACTGTCCGTACTATATTGTTTAATTTCTGTTTCTTTCATACAGAAAATAATAGATTCTGGATGTAATGCTTCGGCAGATTCAATTTGTTTTTCTAAAATTGTTTTGCCCTTAACTTCGGTAAGGTATAACGGATAATCTTCCTTATTTTTATTAGAGTTGCCTCCCATTAAAAATAGAATATTCATACTACACCCCCTCAATTTGAGCAATCCGATCCTTAATCGCATCATAATTAACATCATCCACAGTTCGAATTGTCATAAGATGTCCATTACTTGCTAAAGCCGCTTTAATGCCATTATCATTGTCTTCACAGATTAAACATTCATCAGGCTGTAACTGTAGCTGCTTCATCGCTGTTTGATAAATTTCAGGATCTGGTTTTGGCTTTTCTACGTCCTGATTAGAAATAATGAAATCTAAATATGAATCTAAGCGTGCATATTCCATCATCATCTCAATTGTCATACGGATGGAATTAGAACAAACTGCAATCTTGTATCCTTCAGCTTTCAATTTAGATAATGCAAATTCGTGATTAAAACGTGGACGACAATTTTCATAAATCATGCGTGTCGTATATTTTTGTTTCATCTCATTGATAAAACTATGTAAGTCGCGTGGCAATCCCTTTTCAATAGTCAATTTTTCTAATTTTTGACGTGTTGAAAGTCCATCATACATTGATAGATGTTCTGCTCTTGTTATTGTATAACCAAATAATCCTAGCGCTTGATTTAAAGCCTCATAATGCCATTCTTTAGCATCAATCAGCACTCCATCCATATCAAATAGAATGGCCTTTATTTTCTTCCCCATAGAAAAACTCCCTTGCCGTTTCTGGATAATCAGTACACAGCATTAATGAGTCTGAATCCAAATGCTTGCACTGCTTAATAATACTCCACTGTTCCTTTACATCACGTTTATGTAAATCTGCAGATACGATACATACCGATTTTCCCATCTCTAAATATGTATCGACTAATTTACTATCATACCAATCCGAATTAAAACAATCTAACCATATACCTTCCGCTTGATCTAATAATACTGCTGGTGAAAGTATATCAGATAATCCTGTAAAAACGGTTAGTTCTGTTTTTAATTGCACTACCATATCAGGAATAGACATATCAAAAGTAAAATAATTCGTATGATTATATTTCTTTAACAAACGAAGAATTTCATTAGCCATCCCATCTGCTTTTATATTCAAAGCCAATGGTAAGTTACGTCCATCCATGATTTGTAATAGTTCCTCAAATGTTATTTCATTACCTTGAGGCATATCATGTGAAATAACAAGTTTCCCCTGTATATCGCGTATATCAGTCTCTGTGCCATATCCCAAATCAAATGAGCGATGGAATGCTACCTCTTGATTACGTTCTTCCTCAGATTTCCAATAACCACGATGAGATAAAATAATCATTTCATCACCTTCATTTTAATATGTTGAGAAACCGGATGTTGTAAAAAGAATTCTAAATCTTTTGGGATTCCTAATCCATACATACCATTGTACTCCTCGCCAATCCCATAAATGCCAATTTTCTTACCTTCTTTAATCAAATAGTTATAAGCAGGACAAGTATAGAATTCACCATTTACACGAATATCATCCGCAATCATTTGATTAGCTGCACGTACTAAATCACGACCATGCTTAAAGTTAAAGATTCCTACAGTCGCATCTTCGGAAATTACTTTCTTTTCTGCAGTTTCAATAACAAATCCATCTTCATTAGTGCGCGCATAAGACCATTTAGGATCATCTGCTTTCATCGTCATAATCATGCCATCTAAATCACGTTCATTCATAGCATCTAAATACTCATTGATATCAATATCAATATATTGATCACTATTCGCATTCATCAATGGTTCGTCATTATCAAAGAATTTTTGTGCCAACAAAGCTGTACACACTTGTCCCTCAGTAATACCATTGATACCAATTATTTCAACATTTTTAGCATATGATTTCAATTTAGGCACTAAATCATACTGATCTATATGTGCTTGTTGTGCCACAAAGATAAAACGATGTTCGCACTTAGGTGTCAAATTATCTACGACCACCTTAATCATAGGAACTCCATGAACTGGAATTAAAGGTTTTGGTAGAGTATATCCTGCATTAGCAAAACGAGAACCTCGTCCAGCCATTGGTAATACAATGTTTAGCATATTTCCCCCTACATTATTCAGAATACGATTTCCCTATACAACAATCGATTTCAAAATTAAATAAATTAATACGAACTGAGAATATATTAATCAAAAAGTATCTAAATAAATGTATTTTTATATAATTTTTCCGAATCCTAAGTCTAATTATTTGTTTGATCCAGTCTTTAGGTTTTAATGGTCTTACTAAATTCCATCCGTCATATTTAACTTCATAAGGAACATATCCTAAGTTAGTAATGGATTGTATAAATTTAAATTCTGGAGAACAATTAATCACACGATTCTTAGATAACTCTTCAATAATACTAGGTGTATTATTAACTATCTTAGAAATAGTATTTGGTTTTCCAAAGAATAATAAATCAATAGCTCGTAAGTATTTAAATCCTGCATTTATAGGTGCCAAATTATTTGAGATTGTAAGAAATGCATACGATAATTCTTCACTACTTAACATAGAAATATAATGTTCTATATCAAATCGACTAGACAATGCAATATCAGGACGTACCATAACTACTAAATCATAATTTATATTATTCTCTACAGCATATTGTTCACAAAGATTATATGATGATTTCATACTATGATACATAGATTTAAGACCAAATAACGATATCTTTTTATTATCTATAGATATTATTATATCTCCTAAATTTTCAACAATTTGATCCTCTATAATGATATTTTTAAACTCACCATAAGTATCAATAATCTCTTGTTTAGATACCTTACCTTCAATAGGTTGATTCTCATGCCAAGTTTTTGTTTGATGGTTATAATCTGACCAAGTATGCATGAATAAATCACAATCATAATGTTCTAATAAGTTGAGTTTAATATATGGTGCACATCTTTTAAAGGTTCTTAAGTGTCCAAAAAAACAAACTGCTATTTTCATAAAATCCCCAGTACTACCCTTCGTATACTAACTCTATTTATCATTTTTTAAAATATTCATACGTTTTAAATAACCCATCACGTAGATTAAAAGTAGTCTTAAAAGATAAATCTTTTTGAGCTTTTTTATTATCTAATCTAGAGTGTCTAATATCTCCAATTCTTTCACACTCATAAGAAACATCAATTTTACTATTACTAATACATTTAAATTCATTAATAATCGAATTAATTGAACTAGCAATATTAGTACTTATATTATAAATTCCTGTGATATTATTTTCTAAACCCAAGATATTAGCTTCTACAACGTCATCTACATAAATAAAATCCCTTGTCTGGTCACCATCACCATATACAGTTAAAGGTAATCCATTAGCAATAGCCTTAGCAAATATACTAATAACACCACCTTCACCACCATTACCTTGTCTTGGTCCATATACATTAGAATAGCGATAACAAATATAATTTAAACCAAAAGCTTCATGATAAATACGAAGATAATGCTCTGTTGTCAATTTAGTTAATCCATAACATGATGTGGGAATACCAACCATAGATTCATCTAATGGTAGTGTATCCAAATCTCCATAAATAGCTGCAGATGAGGGCATTAATAGTTTCTTCACACCACATGTAACAGCTGCATCTAATACATTAATTAAACCCATCAAATTTACATCACAATCCAATTTAGGATTATTCATAGACACAGCAACTTCTGTCTGAGCAGCTTCATGAAATATATATTCTGGTTTAAATTCACATATAATAGAACTTAAATTTGAATCTCTAATATCCATTTCGATAAACTGCGCTTTAGAATTAACAAATTCCCTACTCCCACTAGATAGATTGTCTATCACTAAAACTGTGTGTCCATCATGAATCAAACGATCGACTAAATGAGAACCTATAAACCCTGCACCACCCGTTACACATATATTCATAATCTATCCTCTTATAATCATTTAACATTACTAATAACTGGCTTTTCTGAAAGCATATCTATGGGTTCTGTTCGTTGATTTGTAACCGTTATTTCCATTTCTTTTGATACAACATCATATGAACAATGCTCTTCTACATATTTTGAAGAACATTTTCCCAGTTTTTCTCGTAAATCAATATTATCAAATAGTTTAGAGACTTTTTCTACATAAGCATTCACATCTTTAACAGGTACTCTATATCCAGTCACATCATCAAAGATAAGATCATTATTTCCACCAATATCAGAACATACAGTAGCTAAACCACTACTCATAGTTTCTAATAAAGATGTAGGTAATCCTTCATGCTCAGATGGAAAAATATATACATCAGATACTCTATGGTATGGTGTAACATCATCAACTTCACCCACCACAATAATCGAATTATTACATTGCTCACTTACTCTTCGAGCCTCATCTAATAATGTATTATCACCACCACCAACTATATAGAATTTACTATCTGGATAGTGTTTATATATTTGTTTCCAAACCTCTAGTGCTATAAGAATTCCTTTATTAGGTGCTACACGAGCACAGAATAATAAATTAGGTATAGATGCATCTAAACCAGCTTTTTGTTTTGCAATATATCTATCTTTATCAGAAATTAAAGGATATTTTTTTCTATCTATCCCCTGAGGAATGATAGAAATTTTACTAGCATCTATTCCTGAATCATTAATATAACTTTTCTTAATTTCATGATTCAGCGCTATATAATGATTACAAGAAGCTAGTAATTTATTTCTATAAGTATCCTTTCCATTAAATAATTCAGCTTTACCTGTTAAAGCTAATGTAACATGCTTATCTGTTAATTTAGAAAATAAAATAGCCCATACTGAAAATTTAGGTTTTCCTATAATATAAAATGCATCTGTTTTTTTATGTGTAGTTATAAGCCTAAATAAGATTTCCAACCATCTTATAGGACTATGTAATCTAACTAAATCTATACCTATATCGTAATTTTCTCTAGCCTTTGTAAACAAATATTTCTTTTTAGTCATAATAGTCACATGATGACCTAATCGAATAAGTTCTCTGGCATGATTTAAAGCATGGAACTCTGCTCCACTTTGATTTGGCATACCTGATTTATCGAATTTTTTTCCTATCGCAAAATCTTTTATTAGCAATATGATATTCATAATACCCCTATTATTTCCCATTAATACTAACTGTTAGTTCTCATATATCTTCTCAAAACTAAATCTAATTTATGTGCTAATTCATGATAATTAAAAGTGCTTCTAGCGAATGATTGACTCTCATTACAATTAGTTAATAAATTATCATTCTTCATAGAATTACTTAACTGTTGTGCAAGTTCATCAGCATTACCATTTTCAACAATAATGCCACAACTCCCCTTATTTGTTGTATCTAGCGCAAAATCACTATAATTAGTAATTATTGGATAAGCACCAAAATACATACTTTCTAATGTAGATATACAAGCCCCCTCACTACGACTAGTCATACATATAATTTTAGCTTTTCTCCCATATGTATATAATTCATTACGATCTGTAACAGGACCCACCATAATAATCGAATCAGCTATATTAGGATGAGATACCTTAAACTGATGTACCTCATCAATAAATTGTTGAGTAGATGGACCAATTAATAAAAATTCCCACTGTTTTACTAATGATTCTGGCATTTTTTCTATAGCCCGTAATAATAACGGACTATTTTTCTCCGGAATACCTAAACGTCCTATTGTTACAATACTATTTTCCTTTGGTAATGCATCAATACCATCAACATCTATATCTATAAGTGAAACCCCATTAGGCAAATATTCTATACGATTTTTAAACACAGATGTCTTTTTTAATTCTTCGTAATACGACTTTGTTTCTACTGTAAATATATCTACATATGAGCTTTTAATTTTCTCAAACCAGTTTTTAATAGATTGTAATGGACCATTATTGCAAAAATGATTAAATCCACCAATTCCCATATCTAATTTTATATACACAACTACATTCGGATTATATTTCTTACAAAGTTTTGCTAATTTCCAAGCCGTACTGCCATAATGAAATAACATGATAGCATCATATTCATGTATATGTTCTTGAATAAATTTCTTTGCTAATGATACTTGTTTTTTATAATCTAAATCATCAGTCTCCCCAAGACAGACTGGTGTTACATATTTCAAAAAAGTTTGATTCCACTGAGTTTCTTCCTGTCTAGTTTTATAAAAAACATAAGTTGACTCCCAATTAAAATCTTTAGCCAAAGTATATAAAAACATACCACAATCTTGAAATGCTCGTGCAGGTGTATCCGATGCATTAAATCGAATATGACATATTTTTTTCTTTTTCTCAAACCCCATATATAACCCCTATACTAATAATTATTCTAATTGATTATTAATTGGATACCATAATTTCTGGATGTCTCACTACCCAAGCTGTTAACTCTACATATGCTTGCTTTAAATCATTAAAATCATAACGTTCTGTTTCCATAATTGGCATTTCTTTTTTCCCTAAATCACGCCAATGTAAATTTTGTGCCGTACCACTTCCATAAAATCCAATTTCAGAATTTGTCATCCAATGATATGGTGTTACAATCTGTTTTTGTTCTACAAATATAGACGGCATCAATGAATAATATTCATAACCATGTGGTGCAATTAATTCAAATATAGTTGGCATTATTTGCATATGATTACCAATACTATTAGCATTCACCCAACTACTATCTATGTCTCTATGGTACATACCAAAATATGTACAAAAATGCTCCCTAATCGTTTCGTTTCGATAAGTAAGTAATGAATCTGCTATATTACAAGGATGATCACCAGTAACAATAATTAGACTATCTTCAAATTTTTTCTTTATTGTATCTACAAATTTAAATAAAGCCTGTTCTGCATACCAATAAGTTCCTAAACTTGCCACTTTAGCCCTATTTTTCCGTACTGTTTCTGGAATATCCCCCAATATTGTATTTTGATTCCAACCATATTGTTCTATAGGAATCGTCGAAGGTGAATGATTTGATGTAGTATAAATAAAATGCATAGTTGGCTCATCATCATTATTTATACGTTTTTCTATCTCATCTAAGAATAGATGATCATATACTCCTAACCATGTAGCAGGTGCATTTTTATCACAAATATCTGGTCCACCTATACATTCATCAAAGCCCATAGCTGGAGCAAATAACCCTAAACTAGCCCAAGATACATTACCACCATACCAAAGTTTTGTCTTATATCCCAATTGTTTCATCTGCCGTGGTAACGATGTAATCAATGAATTTTCCCAAAATTGTGTTTTCTCATTAATTTCTAAATTTGAATCATAAATACCAGATATAAGACTCGTAATAGATGGTTGAGAAATCATACCCGCAGGCAAGAAATTATTAATAGAAATTGTATGCTTATTCTGTTGGAATTTCTTAAAAGCATCAGCCACATGATATTCTGAATATATATCATCAACAACAGACTGTGATAAACTTTCACCTACAAGAATGAAAATATGCTTAGGTTTAGCAATCCGCGCTCCATTTGCTGTTCTTTTCAACAATTCTAAAGGATTTATCCCAGTATCCATGGATTCAAATTCAGGAATAATCCTTAAGTTTTGTAATGCTGTTTCATCATCATGTTGCAATACTTCATTTACATCATGTTTATAAACAAGTTCTAAAGCAATTAAATCATCAACGACAGCCTTAGCTAAAAATGCATCATTTTTTACGATAGAGGGAATAAAATCCCATTCTGGTTTATTACGATGCTTAAAAGTTCCACCATAACGGAGCCAATAGAATAAAGCTACTACCCCCAATATAGTTACGATAAACCCTATTACTTGCCATACAAATGAAATCATAGGAACAATCCATACAGGAATCGCAAGCGTACTATATATACCACAACCAACTAAAGTTAAAAATGGGATAAATCCTAGTAAAATCAAAGTACCATGATTCTCATTAAAGAAAATATCTAATAAATTCTTTTTGTCTGCATTACCACCAAGGCGCACAAGATCATTATAAGTATCATTAAAATGATAATAGAAAATCAACTTTCCCATAAAAGCGGCATAAAGTACCATCATATATATAGTTAATAGTACAGTTCTTACTACATCACCAGCTGCAAAATAAGAAGGTATAAATGCTCCAGGTAAAGAAACTAATATAAAAGATACCAATAATACATATGCATGATAATCAAGGCCCCACCAAAAACCATAAGTAAAAGTCTTTGCAATCTTATTTTTATCATCTTTCCAACTATAAGAAGGGCCATATATTTTTATAAATAAAAATCTAAATATGGCACTAATAATAGGCGCCCAAATAAAAATTTTTAAATCTTGTTGTAAGCCTGATAATAGTGCTTCTAACATATATAGTCTCCTTAATTATTACTATAATAATGTTAATGCATTTACTTCAAATACACCTTCAAATTCCCCCGAATTTGTTCTTCATATCCATCAAGTAATTCATATCTCTTCCGATATTGGCTACGTTTTTGTGATTTAATTTCTTCAATCGGTTTTCTATATTCTTCCAATGGGATTTTAAAAAACCGTTGATCTTGTGTAACTGTACCGCCAATGTCTTCCCACAATGGATCGAGTTCAGCTACTTTTGCCTTATGGCCGCGCACCATGTGTGTATTGGCATAGAAACCTTCGTCAGATACGGCGTACATGGATTGAACTTTACAGTATTTAGCGAGTTCCCGAATCAAGAATACGATAAAGTTTTTTGGACGATAGCCAAACATTTTTTTTGTAATATGTTTCGCATTATCAAGGCCATCCTTGTACCCTTGGATGGTGCCAATCCACAATGCTGATTCCCCTTCTAAACCTTTGCCGAGGCGGATGTTCGCATGATATACGCCTTGGTCGCCTAGTTGTAACAGAATGGTAAATAAACCTTCCTTACGTTGACCGGTCATAAAGTTAAGGTGTGCCGTCATGTTTAAATCAGCATCTTCCCATAGTAGAATGCCTTGTTTTAATCCTTCCGGTTTTAGTTCATCCGGATTATATAACATTTCGATGGCCTCAGGCGTAAATACATCTTCTAAAGCTGTAAAGTGATTCTTTACCGCATCAATGCGTTCACGCAAGGTAGATTCTTTAAACAAGAAAATACGGCTCATCAACTCATAAAGGCCTTCTTGTTTATCTAAAATATGTTGATCTGGCGCGTAGCTTTCAAAAAAAGACTTATATTCCATCATCTCTTGCTTGTGGCCTACAGTTCGCAAGAAATGCAAGACTACGCGTCGTGTTTCACGCCATGATTTTTTCCCATAAATAGCTCGACCATTAACCCATTGGTCCTTTATATATTGAAACATACACTCTCCTTACTTATACATATTTCATTTCAAAAGATTGTCAAAAGATTGTCAAAAGATTATTTTTACTATAAACTCTTATTCTATCTGTGTTTTTGGATTTTCTAATCTATCAATATAATAATTTCAAAAGATTATCAAAAGATTATTTCAAGAATTTATGTATAGTTATACATTAATAATCGAATCCATCATCCTTTTATGTCCAAAGTCTTCATTGGCTTGTACCAAACCCGCCTCATATATATCTGGATGTTCAATCATTTTGTTTACGAATTGTTCTAATCCAGTACGAATCGTATCCACCGAAGATATGTCTAAGCTTTCACCAACATGATAATCACGAAGCACCTCAGGGTTGATTTCAGGCGATACCAAGGCCGGTTTATAGAACCCGATAGCCGTGTAGAGCATAGCACTCCAGTGATAGCGATACCGCTCGGCACCGTATGGCATCAAAATAGCGTCTACATCGAGTAAAGCCTTGTCCCAATCGGAACCGATAAGGTTCGCATGTAGGAATGAAAGCCCTGGCACGTCCTTGTATTCGTCAGCGATGGCATCGAATAGTTCGCCGTCCTCAGGTTTTGCTGTCGCCCCTTGTACCAAGAGTTCCACGGGACCTGTAAAGGTAGCTGTTTTGAAAGCATCCAATAACGGGATAATATTCTTTTCTTTGCGGAATTGACCGAAAAAGCCAAGACGAAGTGGCGTATGTGTAGAGAAGGTTGGTGTTTCACCCGTGGATGGCGTAAACACAGGAGGCAAGATAGGACGGACGCGCGGTAGATCACTGCGCAGCATATCGTCGCGCAAGGTAATAACATCTAAGTAAATATTTGGATATCGATTGGCACGTTCCGCTTGTTTCAAGAACCGTACATTTTCACCCTTGCCAATGCCATGGAAAATAAAGTGAACTGGAACCTTTGCATGTTTTAAAGGCGTATCCAATAGTGCTTTTATATATCGATACGTGGAGGTAGGAATGATCAAAGCATCACAATGATGTTCCTCTAATTTCTTAGCAGCCGAAGTAAACCATGCGCGGCGGCGGCGTTCGCGTAATATAGATAAGAACGGCTTTTTCCATTTCGATGCACCTGCATAGGTCACTACCTCTCCGCCTTCAAGATAGATAACGTCAACGCCATAATCAACCTTAAAGGTAAAATTCTCCGGCACCATCAATACCGGTTCATGACCTTGGCGTTTTAATTCATTGATGATCATGCGGTCAAATTCTACCTCATGACCAGCAGGCATAATGATGCTTTCCAAAATGGCTACGCGCATTGTGGTCCTTCCTTTCTCTACTAACACTCATCTGTTATTTAGAATCTATTATTCATCTGTTATTTAGAATCTATTATTCATCTGTTATTTAGAATCTATTATTCATCTGTTATCTAGAATCTATTATCTAGATCTGTTATAGTTTCCCATTGGATTTCAATAAATAATATAGCTTTACGTACTTAATCATAGTATAGAAATAATGGTTCACAGATAGGATAAATCCCATTTTTCCATCTAGAAAACCTCTATCTAAAATGTACACCTTGAAAAAAGCCCAGCTTGGACGGATAAGAATATCCTTTATAAAGGAACAGGATTTTCCGTTTTCCTTATATTTCTTAGCCGCCAATGTCGTATAATTATTGAATTTATTGAAATACTGATGCCAATTATCGTAAGTATAATGATACATTTTGCCATGTAATTTAGCTTCAGGATGGGTGCTGGATATAGTTTCGTGTACAAATCCTTCTATATTCGTACCTTCTTTTGGCATAAATCGCAACACGTAATCAGGACGCAACACACCATGAGTGGCCTTATTGTGATGGAACACATTGGACCGTTCAATCCAGTATGCTTTCTTCTCATTCTTAGCCAGCACATCTTGTACTTCTCGTTGTAATTCTGGCGAAATGCGTTCATCCGCATCGAGGAAGAAAATCCATTCGGACCGAGCCTCTTCGACAGCAAAGCGTCGTTGTTGAGACCAATCGCCATTCATAGCATGATGTACGACGCGGGCCCCCATAGATTCAGCAATCTCTACCGTTTTATCCGTGCTGCCGTCGTCGATAAGAAGTACCTCATCAGCAAATTGTGCAGATGCGATACAGTCTTTCATATGTTGTTCTTCATTTTTAGCCAAAATAATGACCGTTACTGTTGCCATGTATGTCTCCCCTATTGTACATTAGCATAAAATTTCATCATCCATGCCGATAAGGAGCGCCAGTATTCTGCGTCCTGCGCGTGGTTATCGATTGGGCGGATGTATTCGGATGGTTCCGCCGTGTAGGTTTGGTATTGTCCGTAATCGCCGAGCACATCCCCTACCATGTCGCTTGTGATCCATTGGTATGGCGTTACATGCACATCCGGTTGTTCATCGAATGCGGATGGCACCGCCGCATAATATTCGAACCCTTTTGGCGCGATGGCCTCTATGATGGTTGGCATAATGCTTAGATGCGTGCCGATAGATGCAGGTAGTGATGTTTGTGAAAGCTCTGGATGTTGCATATAAAATACGGTATTTCGAATTTCACGCATCGTATAATCGCGGTGTAAGAAGGATGTATTATTAAATTCACCAAATAGATTGGAATGGTCACCCGTTACGATGAACAAGCTATCCGGGAACTTCGCTTTCATAGCATCTACGAAATCAAAGATGGCCTTATCACAATATTTGTAGGTTGCTAAGCCCTTATTGCCATCCTTGCGATTTAAAATATCATCGCCAACGCCAGGCAAATCGCGGCGTGCATCGAAATCAAGGTACTTATCTTCTAATTTATAGGGACCATGATTAGTCGTAGTATATACAAAATGGAATGTTGGTTCGTCCATAGCTACGATGCATTTTGCCGCCTCTTCGAGGAATACGTGATCGTATACGCCAAGCCATGTTTGCGGTGCTTGAGGACCACAGAATTCGGTAGCATTTTCAATGCGGTCAAAGCCTTGAGCCTTGCCGTATTTCGTAAAGTTACCACTCGATGAGTTACCACCGTACCAGTAAATGGTTTGGTATCCTAATCGTTTTATCTGTGCTGCCAGAGCAGTTGGCAATGTATTGTTCCAAAAAATTTCCTTTTCATTTAATTCCATGCCGCTATCGTAGATACCGCTTATGAGACTTGAAATAGAAGGACGTGACACATTACCGGCTGGCAAGAAATTAGGCACACACGCCGTATGCACATCAGCCGCAAACTCACGCAATCCTGGACAGATATTAAAATTCATATACAACGGATCCATGGACCACTGAGGGATGCTTTCACCAACAATCAAAAAGATATGCTTAGGTTTAGCAATGCGAGCACCCTTCGCTACGCGTTTAAAGGCATGCAATGGATTATCCAAGGTTTGCCAATCACGGCACGGCATAAGATGATTCACATCCTCTACGAGTTCCTCATCCGATTTCATTTGCGCCGCCGTCAACGGCGTTTTGCGAACCAATTTGAGAGCCTCTAAATCGTCAATGGTGGCCTTTGCAAAGAAGATATCCTCCTTAACGATGGTTGGCACCACATCCCATTCCGGTTTATTGCGGTGATTCAAGGTCCCACCATAATGAAGCCAATAGTAAATCACCACATAGATTACCAAATATCCAAAGGCACTAGCGCCAGCTGCGATATTGCTTTCAAAATGAGGATACGGAATGGACGGAATCGCAGACAATAATGTGCTAGCCCCATAGCTAATGGCCGCTACAGGAATGAATCCGGCGAGCACCCACCAACCCTTGTCTTGATTAAAGAAAATATCGATGAGGTTTTTCTTATCCGCATGCTTACCATAGTGCAACATGTAGTTATAGGTATCGTTAAAATGCTTGTAGAACTGCATCTTACCGGCAAAGGCAGCATATATAATGCAGCTCAACACCGTATTTAAAACGATGGCTGCCATCATGTAGTAATCTGGAAAAGCCAAGAACGGCAAGGTTCCAAGCACAAGCAAAATCAATAGCTGATAGGCGTTGATATCCATGCCCCACCAAAATCCAAAGGTAAAGCAAGTACGAACGATATGTCCCTTGCCCTTTAGCGTTTCATATGGATGGTACACGCCGATAAAGATAGCCCTAAAGATAGCACAGAGTATAGGCATCCAGAGGAATAGTTTAATATTTTGTTGGAGGGATAAGAAAAATTGTTCACCCATGATAGTTCCTTTTGTAAGTAAACAAACCCTATATATTCCCTGACAATATCGAGTTCATTTTGTTAATGATATAAATTAAAATATTCCCCTATTGGATACTATCCCCATGTTTTAGCCGCCATGCCGCTAGTTCCCGCATAGTTTTCATATACTTAGCATAATCTTGTGGCATTTGCTCATTTTCTAAATAAATACCATTTGTATCCATCCACAAACGATGGTTAAACACGAATGGCCCTTGATTAAATAGACTCGGCACCATAGCTTCATAGGTTTGCCCTGTGCGACCTACGAGTTCCGCCAAGGTCGGAATGATTTGGATGCTCATGCCGAATGCTTCTGGTGAAAGCCATTCTTTTTTGATGCCTTGTCCATAGAAAATAATTGGAATCGTAGAGAACACATTAGCACTTTGTTCACGAGCAAAGGTAAAGCGTTCGCTATGGTCACCGGTGATAACAAATAATGAAGTTGGATCAGATTGTTCCTCTTTGCTAATAAATTCACCCATCACATGGTCTGCATACCATATGTGGCCCATTTCATTGATTTGTTTATCCGTATTGGCAATGGAATCTGGCAAGTTCTTACGAACCTTATCCGCATCATAGCCTTCCTTCGTCACATTCACACTATATGGAGGATGATTCGACGTAGTCATGATGACATTGATGATCTTTTCGCCACGATGTTTGTCCATGTATGTACTGATAGCCTTGAACATATCTCCATCGGCTACGCCCCAAGCATTTGTTTCGTTGCTCGGCATTTCAGATGCATCGTGGAATTCATCAAAACCTTGTTCTAAGGCAAAGTTCTTAACATTTTGCCAAGTACTAAAACCACCATACCAAAATACGGTCTTATAACCTAGTTTTTTCATAACCGGTCCAATACCGAGGCCATACGGTTCTTGTAACATACCTACGCTATAGTTTGGATACATCCCCGTATCCGGCATTCCTGTTAATAAACCAATAATGGCAGGCATCGTGCCCGTTCCTTGGGCCAAGGCCATTTGCGTACCCATCGCCTGAGGGCTGGCTGCGTATTTGCGACCTTGCTCTACAAGATAGGCACCAGGTTCGTTAAATTCAGCAAGGAATGGCCACAATCCATAGGATTCACCGAGAATGATATTAATAGATTGCGGTTGTTGCTGTAATCGCTCTGTTGTTATCGTTTTTGTGAAAGCTTCATCAAATCGTGTACTGCTAGGATTACCGCCAATGGATTGGATTTTTTCATGTAATTCAGCAGGCGTTAAATGAATATCCTCTAATTCTGAGGTCCGTTTCGCAATGGACTTTACACGGTATAATGCTTGTGCATCGTCCAAAATCGTTTCATTTAATAGATTAGAATTAAGGCGCGCTGCGCTTTCCCAATTAATGGAATTCGTGTAACCAAAGGCGCCACCAAAGCGGAAAAATAAGAATAGCACACCAAATCCAACAAAGCTGAGAATACCCGTAATCCATTTACTGCGCTTGGTGCTAGGTGCCCATTGAATGGTGTTCGTATTGAGGACTTTTACCAACAGCCAAGTCAAGCCAATACTGAGCGCAATACCACCAATAAAAAATGGGATAGCATGGTATTCATTGATACCCGTATTGATAATGGCATGAATATCGTCATGCTTGCCATTGATAAGCATCGCATTATACGAAGAATTGAATATGGTATAAAACGGGATGCGCCCCATAAAGAGCAATGTAAATAGAATCGTAACAAGGCCGTACCAAACCTTGCGTACGCCTTGGGCCTTCCATTTGGACCATATGATAGATGGCACTGTGCCAAAGAGCAATCCTACGAGCACAATGGTTCCTACCGTTTTCAAACTCAACCGGAAACCGAGCCACAAGGACATCAAAATGTCACTCATCGTAGCCGTATCCAATTGGGACTGAAAAATGACAAAAAATACAATTCTAAAGAGCGTAAACAAGATAGAAAAGAACAAAAAAGCCTTTATCTCTTGTTGAATTCCCTGTATCCAATTTAACCAACGATTCATACCATTCCCCAACTTTATATACTATATTTTCTACACCGCGGTCCCTTGCACCGCTTGCATTTTCCACAGCCCTTATCCGTAGCTTTCTGGCCGTTGTCATCTGTGAAATCTACGGTTAGTCCTTTTTTGTGGACTTTTTGGATTCTTTCTTCAAGGCTTTTTCTAATTTCTTAGCCTTTTTATCCTTCTTAGCATCCTTATTTTTCTTATCTTTTTTAGAATCCTTGTCCTTCTTACTCTTTTTGGACTCTTTGTCCTTCTTGGACTTCTTCGATTCCTTTACTAATTCGGACTCTTTCTTAGACTGCTTGTCTTTTTTATCCTTCTTTGTATCTTTGTCTTTCTTTTTATCTTTCTTTTTCTTATCTTTTTTAGCGTTTTTTCCTGAAAGCTTCGCCCATTCTTCTTCCACGCGTTTCAGTTGTTTTTTGATAAGCTTATCGATTTCCTTTTGTTGTTTGGTTTTAGTTGTATCATCACCAGATTGTTTGGAGTACAACAAGGAATTTACCATATCATAAGGATCTAAAGACGTGCGAACATCTCTGTCTAATACGCTTTCATCATCAAAATCGTCCTCATCGTCATCAAAGTCATCGTCATTGATGTCATCACGATTAGATGTAGTTTTCTTATTGGCTGAATTCTCATTAAAATAAACAATATCTTGATCATCGATAGGATATTCCTTGGCAAGGTCAATGTCCTTCATGTTACTATTGCTATCTTTCTTATTAATTAAATAATCCTTAGCCATTTCAATATTTTCGAGCTCAGTATCTATATCTTGTAACTTAATTTGCTCCATTGCATAATCTAAATTGTCTTGATTCGACGCACCATAGCCCATCGGTTTATCAAAGGAAAGAACATCGCCAAATAAATCGCGTTCCAAGCTTTCATAAGAATTAAGCATGCTCATGCGGTCCTGAACGACCTCAATTTGATTCCACAATTCCATCAAATTCGCCGTATATTGCATGCGTTCCTTAACCTCTAAATAGGCTTGGTAAATAACAGACAATTCTTTTTCGTTGAGACCTTCCTCAGCACCGATTTCCTCAATCATTTGCTGAATTTCTTGATCACGATTATAACGCTCCACTAAGGCATTGCGAACTTCTTCAATAAGACTTGCTGATACGCGTTCCATACGTTCCTCCTTTATGGTATATACTCAGCCCTAATCACTACGATTAATCATTACGAATCAATACATACCATGGTGAATAGAAAAATAAATTTTTATACTCTCTAATCTATTATTATATCAGAAAATATGCGGATTTTCTGCGTGTTTTAGTGAAAGTACTAAAACACATTCACCCTATACACTAATATGCGTTCTTTTTCATCATGTTCTTGAAATAAATCACCGCATTGTATTATTTCTTCTTCTTCGAGGCGCACGTGGTTATTTAGAAAGTTTTCCACTTCTTCATTAACATAATAAAAGAATAGTAGAATTTCTCTTGGATGATGATATAAAGAATCAAATATATTACCTAATACGCGTTTAATGGTATGCAGTGCAAAGGGGTTAAAGAAAAAGCATCGATCTGCGTTATCTGGCAATATAAAGGTAGCTGCATCTCCGAGGATAAAAGATACACGGTTCTTGGCAGCTTGGCTTTCACCATTTACGATAGCACGTTCATACAAACGTTCATCGTATTCGATACCGATGGAATGGCACCGCGTCTGATTAGCCATAAATATGCTAACGCGCCCCTTGCCACTGCCGTAATCAATGAGGGTATTTTGTTTCGTAATATAACCACTATTGGCAAGGCGTTCAAGAACACAATAATCCGTTGGCTCATAAGGATGATGCTCTGCATCCGAACGGCTATCATCACGGCCTGTGGTTTTAATTTGTAACACTTGTTCCCATTCCTGTTCGCTTGTCATCGTATCCTGCTCCCTATTGCTTATATACATGTATATTATAGTTTTATTAATGTTCTTATGAATCATTGTATACATAGATTGCATCATTTACAAACATTAGATAATCATGTAGTATATGGCAAGGAAGTTAATGCGTTCAATATGTTGCACGCAAAATAAAAAAGCAGGGTTGCCGCCCTGCTTTTTTATAACAATCACTGACCATTTACAAATAATAGTAAATTGTGTAATATAATAAGTGACAAAGGAACCAATGTGTGACACATTTTCACGCAAACGAAAAAGGAGGGCGGCCACCCTCCTTTTTCTGTGCTAGTTACTGACGAAAATATCTATCTAGCCACTTGCAGATGTAGTGACAGGTTACACCTGCTATGATAGACACTATTAAGGAACTCAAAGTGTCAAACACATTTTTACCCCCTTTCTGTTACCAGTATGGGGCAGTAACACCTATAGTATACAACAAAAGCATCCTCCATGGGTGCTTTTGTTGTATTTACCATATATGATTCAGATATGATATACTTAAGAGTAATATTTCAATTTTTCTCATGTGCAGAATTGTATCTCATAAAAAGGAGTATTTACTTACATGGACAGTGATCTGACCTTAGATTTTATAATTATCGTCATTTTAATTATCGCGAACGGCATTTTTTCTATGACCGAGCTCGCCATCGTCAATGCCAAGAAGCGCCGCCTCGAGGAGATGGCCGAATCTGGCAATGAGCGCGCCAAGAAGGCCTTTGAGTTGGCGGAGAATCCGAACGAGATGTTCTCTACCATCCAAATCGGCATCACTCTTGTCGGCATTTTGACTGGTTTGTACTCCGGTGCTACCTTTTCCGCACCGTTAGAGGACGTTTTGGTGAAAGCCTTCCCTAGTATCGCTCCTTATGCGGCTTCTATTAGTTCGTTCTTAATCGTTTCCATCATCACCTATTTGTCTCTTGTCATCGGTGAATTGGTGCCAAAACGCCTAGCCATCAACAGCCCTGAGGCCATTGCCGTTGTTGTTTCCAAGCCAATTTACTGGCTTTCACAAGCATTAAAACCAATCGTACTGTTCCTCGGCGTGTCCACCGATTTTCTATTGAAAATATTGGGCGTCACTGTGAAAGAAGAAGCGCCTGTAACAGAGTCGGAAATTAACAAAATGCTCACCGAAGGCGTAGCCATGGGGGCCTTTGAAGAAGAGGAACCAATCCTCGTAGAAAATATTTTCCACCTAGCAGATATGAACGCAGGCGACGTCATGACACCACGGACGCAACTCAAATGGATTGATTTAAACTCGTCCGAAGAAGAAATCATGGAGGTCCTAAAAACGGCGAACCAATACCGCATTCCAGTAGGTGAAGACTCGCTCGACGAATTGCGCGGCGTAGTCAATGTAACCGATGTGATGGTCCAATGCTTACAAGGCGAAAAATCATTGCATCATGTCATCCATTCTTGCTTGAAAGAACCATTGCTCGTACCTGAGTCCATTTCTCTTATGAAATTACTCAACACATTGCGTAATGAAGGCGTTCACGAAACCATCGTCCTCGACGAATACGGCGGCTTTAGCGGCCTCGTTACCTTGCACGACATCATGGAAGAAATCGTAGGCCTCATGCCATCCGGCGAAGAAGAGCGCCAAGAAGAAGAAAACCGCATCGTCGAACGCGAAGACGGCACATGGCTCGTAGACGGTCTACTCGACGTAGACGAATTCAAAGAATTCTTCCACATCGTCAAAGAACTACCACGCGAAGAAGACGATCTCTACAAAACACTGGGCGGCCTTATGAACCTTCTATTCGGTAGAATCCCACGCGAAGGCGACAAAACCACATGGGACGGATACACATTCGAAATCGTGGACATGGATAATACACGGATAGATAAAATTTTGGTTAGTTATGTTGAACCAGTTGTGGAACAAACAGAAGAATAAAATTTAGAGCACGTATCGTCATAAATACTAATATAAAAAAATAGACTTCCAAAAACTCCACCGGCCGGGTCTGACTCCGGCCTAACGGCCTCCGCAGGGCCAAAGTCGTTTTTGGAAGTCTATTTTTTTATCACTATCATTCTATGATCCTACGTGCTCAAATTTTCATTTCTACTGTAATTCGCACAACTTAGTTCAACACATTCTACAAGAGAGACACGCTATCGCGCTAAAGCGGGACCCGAAGTGGCAGCACCATGTGCCTTTTTCACTTTGTATACTTAACTCAAAGAAGTCACTAATATGGTATTTCGCTTGGGACAATGAGAGCCCCTTTGCCAGATATCAATTAGTGACTTTTTTTCTATGATCTTCATCTAATAAAGCCCTTTTTAATTCATCTAAATTTTCATAACTAGGGTATTTTGAATCTCTAGCTATTTTCTTTGCTTCTTTCATTGCTTCTAATGTTTTTTGATTATATACTTCTCTGTCTTTTTCTTGTTTCATAATTCCACCAACCTTTATCAAAACTATTATAACCTAAATTTCTCCCCGAAGGTCCCCTCCTCCTCATATTAGAAAATATATATGTTTGTATTTTTCAAATTCAGATTTGCAGTAAAAAAGGACTGGCTTGTCCCAAAACGACTTCGGGCTCCGCGAAGCGCAGTAGCGTGTCGGCTTTGGGGCGAGCCAGTCCTTTGATATTGCTAAGCTATATTCTTCAAGCCATCAGGCGCAGACCGTTAAGGTAGCTGGAGGTTTTAGGAAGGTGCCTCGCAGTTACTAAATTTAGAAAACATATATATTTTCTAATATAATTAATATCCTTATAGAATTTTTATCTAATATATAGTATTATTTAATTGTATAAAATATATATTGCATAGTAGTTATTGCTTTTACAATAATCTCTATTACGTGTGTGAAGGAGAGGATTATGAATCGTAGTGTATTAGGTTTGACCACGGCTCTGTTGATGAGTGCACTCATCATCGGCGGTTGTGGGTCGAATCAAGATGATCATGATACGAGCCTCAAGGTACGGACGATTACGATTGGCGAAGAGGCTGGAACGACGAGTGCTGGGTATTCGGGAACCATCAAGAATCGGACGGAAACGAATCTAGCATTCCAGGTGGGCGGCCGCGTGATTAATAAGTTTGTCAGTGTGGGCACTACTGTGCAGGCCGGTCAGGTAATTGCTCAGATTAATGGCGCTGATACGGCGAGTCAGGTGCAAAATGCGCAAGGTGCTGTTACGGCGGCGCAATCGGCCTATGATTTAGCTAGTACGAATGCTGAAAGATACCGCGCTTTGTACGCTGAGCAGGCTATCAGCAAATTGCAATTGGATCAGGCTGAAAATCAACTGAATGCGGCGAAAGCTCAGTTGCAACAGGCCCAAGCAGGTCTCAATTTGAGTAACAATCAAAATAGTTATACTACTTTGGTTGCTCCAGACAGCGGTATTATTACGGCTCTCAATGTCGAGGCCGGTCAGGTCGTAGCAGCAGGCCAGGCAATAGGTACCTTGGCGGCCGGTCACGAACCTGAGGCGGTCATCGCTTTGCCAGAACAGGAAATGAGTAAAATTCACCCTGGTAGCACGGCAACCATCACATTTTGGGCTTTGCCTGATTTGAAAGTACAAGGTATTGTTCGTGAAATTTCACCGGTTCCAGACCCTGTAGCGCGGACGTATACGGTCAAAATTACATTGCAAAATCCTCCAAAAGAGGTGCAACTCGGTATGACTATCAATGCCATCCTCAATCAAACGGATACAACGGATATCTCCATACCGTTGACGGCGTTGGTGAAAGACAAACAAGGTAATAATGCAGTCTATGTCATTCGAGACAACAAAGCACATCTCGTTCCTATTCAAACTGGCGAATTTGGTAATAATTCGGTCATTGTTAAAAATGGCCTCGCTAAAGGGGATATCGTCATCACCGCAGGAACCCAACAATTACAAGAAGGAACGGCGGTGCATAAATGAAGAAGTTTAATTTAGCAGATTGGGCGTTACGCCATAAATCCATTATCTACTACTTCATTGCTGTACTCCTCACCTTTGGTATATTCTCGTTCACCCACATGGGACGTATGGAAGACCCAGACTTTACGATGCGTACCATGGTTGTGGGCGTCTCATGGCCCGGTGCTTCACCGCAACAAATGTCAGATCAAGTAACGGACAAGCTCGAAGAAAAGCTACGAGATTTGCCGGGTGTAGATTATACGAAGTCTTTCACAGATGGTAGCAAATCTGTCATTTATATCAATCTGAAAGAAGATTTACCGTCTAACAAAATTCGTCCCGCTTGGGAAGAAGCGCGAAATATGATCAATGACGAATGGAAATCTTTGCCATCCGGTGTGCAAGGCCCATCTATTAACGATCGATTCGATGATGTATATGGCACCATTTACGCACTTTCAGGTGACGAATTCTCGTACGAAGAAAAACGACAACAGGCGGAAAATTTAAAACGGCAACTCTTATCTGTTCCGAACGTTAAGAAGATCACTCTCATCGGGGTGCAAGAAAAGTCCTTAGATGTAACGATTAACAAGGACAAGCTCGCATCGTATCAGGTGAGCACGCAACAATTATTGACGGCCCTTAAACAGCAAAGCGCCATGGTGCCGGCGGGCATGGTCAATACGGATACGAATAATGTATATTTACGCATTAACGGCGTCTTTGATAGCGTGGATGCGGTCAAAAATATGCCGATTCGCATCAATAACCAAACAATTCGACTCGGCGATATTGCAGACGTAACGATGACCTATAAGGATCCATCCAGTCCTCAATTCTACTACGAAGGCAAGCCAGCCATTGGCATCGCCATTTCCATGGATGCAGGCGCCAATAATATCGAATTTGGTAAGGCTATCGATACGAAACTGAAAGAGCTAAAAACAACGATTCCTGCAGGCTTAAGCCTCGACCAAGTGTCGAATCAGCCGCACATTGTTAAGGAATCCATTGGCGATTTCTCGCAATCTTTATTCGAAGCCATCGCCATCGTATTGCTCGTCAGCTTTGCATCCCTCGGCATTCGCACCGGTATCGTGGTGGCCCTCACCATTCCGGTCGTCGTGTCTACGACATTCGTACTGATGTATGAAAATGGCATTTATTTGCATAAGGTTAGCCTTGGCGCCCTCATTTTGGCACTGGGCCTGCTCGTTGATGATGCCATCATCGTCGTGGAAATGATGAGCGTTAAGCTCGAAGAAGGCTTTAATCACTGGCGCGCCGCTACGTTTGCCTATGAATCAACAGCCTTTCCAATGCTGTCTGGCACTCTCATTACCTGTGCCGGCTTCTTACCTCTCGCCTTGGCGGAGGGCATGGTTGCGGAATTCACGAAATCCCTGTCCATTGTTGTCTTCATGGCCCTCATCCTATCCTGGATTGCGTCCGTTCTGGTCAGTCCGGTGCTAGGCTATAAAATCATCGAAAATAAGGCCGAGAAACCCGAGTTGGAATGGACTCGTCGCGATCATATCATGCATCGTTTGAAAACCGTTTTTTATGCTCGTTTTGAAAGCCTCCTTCACTGGGCACTAGGTCATCATAAGGCCGTATTACTCCTAACATTAGGGGCTTTCATCCTGTCCTTGCTTTCATTCCCTCTCATCAAACAGGAATTTTTCCCATCGTCGACACGGAATGAAATCATCGTATCCATGCAATTTCCTCAAAGCTCATCCATCGATTATACCCAAAACCAAGCTAAATCATTGGATGCTTTGTTAAAGGATAATGAACATATCGACCATTTCACCACCTATGTAGGCGAAGGGTCACCGCGGTTTGTATTGACCTTAGAACCAGAATTGCCACGTGCTAATTTCATGCAAACCATCATCGTTACCAAATCCTTAGAGGATCGAGATGCATTATTCAAGGATTTACAAGATCAACTAAACGATCAATATCCATCGGCGCTCATCAATATGCAATTCGTCCAAATCGGACCGCCGTCCAAATACCCTGTTATGCTCCGCGTATCAGGTCCTGATGCATCTGAGGTTAAAACGATTGCAAACGATGTGAAAGCCAAAATGCAGGAGGATAAAGATTTACATAATATCGCCTTCGATTGGCCGGATACAGAGCCAGTTGCTCAAATCCACATCGACCCAGATAAAGCGCGTATGCTAGGCATTAATAGTTATGCCGTATCGCTTCATCTACAAAGTTTATTATCCGGTACAAAATCCGGTGAATACTACGAAGGAAACCAAACCATTCCTGTTACTTTCAGATTAAGCGGCAATGAAAACCACAACTTGGCGGCACTTTCATCATTACCAATCCAAACAGGAAATGGTTCCTATGTACCGCTCAGCCAAATCGCAACGATTTCTATGAGCCAAGAGGAAGGCATTATTTGGCACCGCAACATGATGCCAACCATTAGCATTCATGCTAATGTAGGACCTGACGTGCTCGGCAATGCTAAGACGAAAGAAATTTACAATAAACTTGCTGAATATCGTCAAGACTTACCAACTGGCTATACTATTGATCTCGATGGTTCTGCTGAAAAGAGCGTCACTGCTGTACAAAAATTGCTCATGCCAATGCCAATCATGCTCTTTGCAATCATGACGATTCTCATGTTCCAATTAAAGAGAATTGCCCTTATGTTTATGGCCCTATTTACAGCTCCGCTTGGACTCATCGGTGTTGTACTGGCCTTAAATATTACGCGTACACCACTTGGATTTATGGCCATACTCGGCATCATTGCCCTCTCCGGCATGATTATTCGTAACTCCATCATCCTGTTGGACCAAATCGAAATTCACCGCGCCGAAGGACAATCTGCCCGCGAAGCCATCATCAACTCCGCTACATTGCGTTTCAGACCAATCATGCTAACCGCCATTGCGGCCATCCTTGGTATGATACCACTCATGGGATCCGTATTCTGGAGCCCACTCGCCATCGCATTCAGCGGCGGTCTACTCGTAGCAACCATACTAACACTCATCGTACTACCAGTTATGTACGCAACATGGTATAAGGTTAAATAAATAATATAAATAGATATCTATTATCAATCTAATAATTGATTGACTACTAATTCTGATAATGTTAATATAACTTTGACAAGGGAAATAAATAAGTTGCAATGTATTCACGCAACAAAGAAAAAACAGCAGGGTGGCAGCCCTGCTGTTTTATATTGCCTTACATACATATCCCTATTTTAAAATAGAACAGGCCTGTTCTATTTTTTAAGAGCACCATACATACCTTTTTTAAATTAGTACACGCCTGTTCTATTTCTAAAAAGCACTATACACACCTTTATTAAATTACTACACGCCTGTTCTATTTCTAAAAAGCACCATACACACCTTTATTAAATTACTACACGCCTGTTCTATTTCTAAAAAGCACCATACACACCTTTATTAAATTACTACACGCCTGTTCTATTTCTAAAAAGCACTATACATACCTTTCTTAAATTAGTACACGCCTGTTCTATTTCTAAAAAGCACTATACACACCTTTCTTAAATTAGTACACGCCTGTTCTAATTTTTTAAGAGCCCCATTATTGCACACTAAAAGGCAGCAGATTTTGTGATCTGCTGCCTTTTTCTCTAATTTAGCCTGTCGTATTTAATAAGGAAAGCTGAGCATGACTTCTATGCGACTTTGGCCCTGCGGAGGCCGAAGGCCGGAGTCAGACCCGGCCGGTGGAATTTTAAGCAAAATAGGATAAGTAGTGTTTCCGAACGACTTTTTTCATTTAGCCTGTCGTATTTAATAAGGAAAGCTGAGCATGACTTCTATGCGACTTTGGCCCTGCGGAGCCCGAAGGGCGTAGTCAGACCCGGCCGGTGGAGCATAGAAGTCATGCTCAGCTTTTTCCCCTTATTAAATTACAACGGCTGTCCCATTACATGTCACCATAAGCATACCATTTTGTGCCCCTACGGTGCTGTATTGGAATGATACGCCAATAACGGCGTTAGCACCAATTTTGCTAGCTCGTTTTGCCATTTCATCGATTGCTGCTTGGCGTGCACTCATTAAGGAATCTTCATAGCTTCCGCTGCGGCCACCAACGATGTCACGAATACCAGACATGAAATCTTTTACAAAGTTACGGCCTTCTACGACCTCACCAAATACGATACCTTTGTACTCTTGTACAGGTTTGTTTTCAATATGCATAGTTGTGGTAATAATCATAATTGTATCCTCTCTAATTAACTACAATATATATTGATTCATTATAGCAAGGCTTTTATAGAAAAACAATCTCATAATGATAGCTTTCATATAAAAACAATAACCTAATACTGCATGTACAAAAAAAGACCTATTCACTACTTTCATAATGAATAGGTCTAATTGTATTGCGTTTTTATTTGTCAAAATCGCGGTCTAGATTTACTTCTTTCAACGGAACGAGTTTAGTTTTGTTGATGTATTTGTAACCTAGGTAAACAGCGAAGAAGATAGGCAATCCGATATATGCAACGGATACGCCGTACCAGTCGATGGTATCGCCTGTGAAAGCGGAGTAGTTCTGGCCACAGATGATGATAACGCATAGGATGAACGCCAAGATTGGACCAACTGGGAACAACCACGCCTTGTAAGGCAATTCTTTAAGGTCTCTGCCTTGTGCAATGAACGCACGGCGGAAGCGATAATGGGAAATGGCAATACCTACCCAAGCGATGAAACCGCAAAGGCCGGAGATGTTAACAATCCATGTATACGCTGTACCTTCGCCGATAAAGCTTGTAAGGAATGCAAACAAGCCAATGGCTGTAGTCAATATCAATGCAGGAACTGGAACGCCGCGTTTGTTGAGTTTTGCAAAGATTTGTGGTGCTTGACCTTCCTTAGCGAGTGCGTAAAGCATACGCGTAGAGGAATAGAGGCCAGAGTTACCAGCACTCAATACGGCAGTTAAGATGATAGCATTGATAAAGCTAGCTGCAAATGCGAATCCAAAACGGTCAAATACGAGTGTAAATGGAGAAATGGATACGTTTTCTACACTGGAATTCAATAGGTTTGGATCAGTGTAAGGAATGAGGAAACCGATAACTATGAAAGCCCCAATATAGAACAATAAGATACGCCAGAAGATGGAGTTGATCGCTTTTGGCACGTTCTTTTCAGGGTCTTCTGCTTCCCCAGCGGCTACGCCGATAAGCTCAGTACCTTGGAAGGAGAAACCAGCCACCATGAAGATAGCAAGGATGGATTCCCAACCGCCTACGAATGGTGCTTCCCCTACTGTCCAATTCTCGAATCCAGGAGATGTACCGCCGATACCAAAGATGAGCATAAAGCCACAGAATAGGAATACGAAAACGGTAATAACCTTGATGGACGAGAATACGTACTCGCTTTCACCAAAGGAACGAGTGGACAAATAGTTAAGCCCAAATAGAATTAACAGGAACAATGCGGACCAAACGATGGCCGGTATGTCAGGGAACCAATATTTCATGATGAGCGCCCCTGCCAGTACTTCGGCAGCCAATGTAATAGCCCAATTAAACCAGTAGTTCCAACCTAAGGCAAAGCCAAAGGCAGGGTCTACATAGCGTTTTGCGTAGGTTCCGAAAGAACCTGGAATCGGCAAGTACGTCGCCATTTCCCCAAGGGATGTCATGAGGAAATATACCATGATACCGATGAGGCCATAGGCCACAAGAGCACCACCAGGACCAGCCGTACTTACTACTTCACCACCGGCTACGAATAAGCCTGTACCGATGGCACCACCCAAGGCGATCATATTCATATGACGCGCTTTGAGGGATCGTTTTAAATGTTTTTGAGTATTAGAAGTATACTCTACGTTAGTATTCTGATTATCTGCCATGGGTCACCTCTTACAAATCTAGATTGCGCACATATTTTGCGTTGTCTTCAATAAATTTACGTCGAGGTTCAACCTTGTCGCCCATGAGCACCGTAAAGATTTTATCAGCTTCGATAGAATCCTCTAAGCTAACTTGTAAAATCGTACGATTTTCAGGGTTCATTGTTGTTTCCCATAATTGTTCAGGATTCATTTCACCTAAACCTTTGTAACGTTGAATTGTAATACCATCACGGCCTACTTCATCAAGCTTAGCTGTAAGTTCTGCATCAGAGTACACATACCAATGAGATTTGCCTTTTTTGATTTGGTATAAAGGCGGTTGTGCGATGTAGATATGGCCTTCTTCTACTAATGGTTTCATATAGCGGTAGAAGAATGTGAGAAGCAATGTACGGATATGAGCACCATCAACGTCCGCATCTGTCATGATGATAATCTTGTTATAACGGGATTTTGTAATATCGAATTCGTCGCCAATGCCTGTACCAAATGCGGTAATCATGGAACGAATTTCGTTATTCGCTAAAATCTTATCAAGACGTGCCTTTTCTACGTTAAGAATTTTACCACGCAATGGCAAAATCGCTTGGTAACGACGGTCGCGACCTTGTTTTGCAGAACCGCCCGCAGAATCACCTTCGACTAGATAAATTTCTGTCATAGATGTATCTTTTTCAGAGCAATCTGCCAATTTACCAGGAAGGCTGGATACTTCCAACGCATTTTTACGGCGTGTTAAATCGCGGGCCTTACGAGCTGCCTCGCGAGCACGGCTTGCCATCGTTGCTTTTTCGATGATTTTCTTCGCATCTTGTGGATGTTCTTCAAAGAATGTTTTAAGACCTTCAGATACGATAACATCGGTAATACCTTTAACTTCGCTATTGCCAAGTTTCGTTTTAGTTTGACCTTCGAACTGAGGTTCTAATACTTTCACAGACACAACCGCTGTCAAACCTTCACGTACATCCTCGCCGGAAAGATTGCTTTCATTTTCCTTGATTAAACCGGATTTACGGCCATAATCATTGAGGGTACGCGTCAAGGCAGCACGGAAACCGGATAAATGGGTACCGCCATCAACAGTGTTGATGTTGTTTACGAAGGACAACAAGTTTTCGCTGTAACTATCGTTGTATTGCAACGCCACGTCTACCACAACGTCATCCTTTGTATTTTCGATGTCGATAACAGTTGGATTAACAACTTCTTTGTTTTCGTTCAAGAATGCGATGAAAGAACTTAAACCACCTTCGTAGTGGAAGCTTTCAATACGAGGTTCCTCTTGGCGCAAATCGCTCAATGTGATGCGAAGACCCTTGTTAAGGAATGCCAATTCTTGCAAACGAATTTTCAATGTATCAAAATTGAACACCGTTGTTTCAAAGATTTCAGCATCTGGCTTGAAGATAACTGTTGTACCAGTACCTTCAGCCTTGCCGATTTCGTGCAATTCAGATGTTTTATGACCGCGGGCAAAATCGATTTCTTGAATGATGCCATTTTGAGATACTTGAACCTTAGTCCATTCACTCAATGCATTCACTACGGAAATACCTACACCGTGAAGGCCGCCGGATACCTTATAGCCGCCACCGCCGAATTTACCGCCAGCATGCAATTTTGTTAAAACCAATTCTACCGCAGACATGCCGGATTCATGCATTCCTGTAGGAATACCACGACCATCATCGACAACGGTAATACTATTATCTTCATTAATGGATACTTCGATATGCGTCGCATACCCTGCGAGCGCTTCGTCCACTGAATTGTCTACTACTTCATAAACGAGGTGATGCAAACCGCGAATGGACGTACTACCAATGTACATCCCTGGGCGTTTACGGACCGCGTCTAGACCCTCAAGAACTTGTATATTCTGAGCGCCATAATTTTCTTCAGCCATTAAACAAACTCCTCCTAACGACATAAACCGCAATATGCTAATACACAACACATCTGCGGTGCTAGATTATCTCTCTATTATACTATAGATTGCTTATATCGTGAAAGCCCTATAATTTGCTACTTAAGAGCATATAAAACTCATCAATCCGTTTTTTAAGCGTTTTAAGTGATATACCAGATGCATACACACCATCATCTGTTACAATATACGTCTTTACCTTATCCTCAGGCACAATATATATAACCTCTGCGTCATAATGCGAAATGCCCGTCCTATGATGCTTACCAGACTCCGCATGAATCATCGTAAGAATTGAATTCATAGGGATACTAAAATTATCGCCAATATGTAAGTACATAAATCTCCTTATTCTTTTGAGGTGGATGGGGAGTGCTTTCTCGCTCCACCGGCCGGGTCTGACTCCGCCCTGCGGGCTCCGCAGGGCCAAAGTCGCTGCGAAAGTACTCCCCATCCACCTCATACATCCTAATGCTATTCCAATATCCCCCTAAGCATATTTAGCTCTTTTTGTTTTTCCTCACTTAGGAATTTTGATCTGTATTTGTTACACAGGTTGATAACGTGCTGGTCTGTCAGTTCTTCAAGCCGTTTATGGGTAATGAGCATGGTGGCCATGTACATATGGTTTCGACTCGTAGACCCATGGTAGACCTTATCTAAATAAAAATAAATCAATTCTCGCATGGCTATGGAAAAGTCTTTAAAGGTGCATTTGATGTATTGTTGAGCTTCGCTATATTTTATATATGGACGTCGTCTAATTTGTGTTTTTATATCATTAATATGATTGCGATGCATTTCATATTCGCAGGACACACAATATTTCGTTTGCCTGCTCATCAACGTATGACAACGCTCGCATCGATGATAGCCGTGTTCTAGCAAATAGACTTCCTTTTTGCGGCTGCTAATGAGCACCTTTCGAAACGGTTCTTTTAATTTATCTTCTGCTAAGCTTTCAACCATAGCATCAATAGATTTCATATCATCATTGGACAAGACGATTTTCGACATATCGATATAGCCATCGATGTCGGGCATGTCTATTTTCAAAATTTCAGTATTCACCGTTTCTTTCACATAGCTCTGCCGATGCATGATGAGGCCCATTTCAGTGATGATATCACTTTTGTAATAGTCATTAATGGCCTTGAGGATGCGTTTTTGGTTCATCTTAACCTCTTGCATCCACTGCGAATTATCCGCACTGAGCACAATTTTCGGAGGTTTGATGTCGATAATGCGCGTATGACCAGCATAAATGGGGCCCACCACATCACGCCAATGATGAATGAGTGTATTCAGTTTAAATTGTTCCAGTAAACCTAATTCATGTAGGCCACCAGCTAAGCACATTTCAAGGCTTTCCATAATGGATGTGCCCCTCCTGACATTGAATAAATTGAACACCTTGCATGTTTTCAAAATCATGTATATCCGTCGTGGTAATGACGGTTTGAATGCGTTTATGAATGAACTGCAACAAATTGTTCCGTCTCGCCTCGTCGAGCTCGCTCAACACATCGTCTAAGAGCAATACGGGATATTCGCCTACTTCGGATTTGATGAATTCTAATTCGCTCAGTTTTAGTGAAAGCACAGCCGTCCGCTGTTGCCCTTGGGATCCAAACTTTTTTAAATCGATAGCATCGGAAAAGAATCGTAAATCATCGCGATGAGGACCTACGCTTGTCGTCATGCGATGACGATCTTGAGGCAATGCCTCTTGCAGTAAATCGTAAAAGGCCTCCTTCGTGTACACCATATGACCCTCTTCCCCATATGGTTGTTCATAGCCTATGGTGAGATTTTCTAGGCCTCCCGTCAATTTACGATTCATCAAATCGATAAGCAAATTGATTTTCTTTAGACTTTCCATCCGTTTTTTGACGATGAAAGCCGCCATATCCGCTAGTTGTACATCCCATTCATCAAGAGGAATATTCTGTTTACCGCGATATTCCTTCAACAATGTATTCCGTTGTTGCAATAAACGATTATATTGCAATAATTGATGATAATAAGTAGCACTCGTTTGGGATATTTCCATATCTAAAAATCTGCGACGACCCGATGGACTGCCCTTGATAAGCTGTAAATCCTCTGGGCAGAAGATGACCGTATTTAAAGTACCAATCAATTCCTTTTGCGAAATCTTAGTATCATTTAAGCGGATATCCTTAGGACCTTGTCGAAATAGCTTGATATTAACCTTTTGCGGTGTCTCCTTTTTCTCAAAGTTCACCACAATGCCCGCTTCATTAGCGTTAAATAAAAGCATATCCGACGTATCATTTGTGCGGTGGCTTTTACCAATGGTACCGACGTAAATAGCCTCTAAAATATTGGTTTTACCAGCCCCATTGGTACCGTACAAGACGATGATTTCAGGCTGCAAATCAAGGGTTAAATCCTTATAGTTGCGAAACTGGAACAATTGCAGTGAGTTAATTCTCACCGATTATGCCTCCTCTTTTGTAACGATGAATTCCACATCGAGGCCTTCTACACCAATCACATCGCCAACGCGACATTTTTTGCGTTTTTCTGTAACGATGGTGCCATTTAATATCAGCACTTGATCATCGATGAGCCCTTTTACTTGGCCCCCTGTTTCAATGACGCCTTCTAATTTAAGCAATTGATCGATTTGAATGTACTCCGTATGGATTGGTACAGGTTGTTGTTTCATAACGTCCTCCTATGGTGGACAAATTACAGAATTAAGAATTTGTACGAACAGGTGTTACTACGTAGGTATAGTTCGGATTATTATCTTGGCGAATCACAACAGGACCATTTTGTTTTAAATACATGTGGATGTTGTCGCCTGTGCTGTGACGCAAAATATCGGAAATATAACGACCATTAAAGGAAATCGTGAACGGTGTGCCCTTAAATTCCACAGGAATTTCTTCCTTCGCCATACCAATTTCAGCATTTTGGCTGGATAAAGTCACTTGTTCTTCGGACCAGTCATAGCGAATTACGTTGTAACTCATATCTTTTGCTAACAAGGATACACGATCAACAGCACCGGCAAATTCCTTGCGGTCTACAACGGCACTAGAGTCGAATTGAGCAGGAATTACCTTTTCGTATTCTGGGTACGTGCCTTCGATTAAACGGGAAATAATGTAGATGGATTCGAACATGAATACGATTTGTGTGCGGTTCCAAATGATTTTAATAATAGAAGGATTATCGGTTGGCAATAAACGAGATACTTCTGCCAAAGCCTTTGTTGGAATGATGACGCGCATAGGGGACGTCGCAGGTTCATCGATAGTTACCTTTTTAACAGCCATGCGATGAGTATCAGTAGCAACCATAGTCACTTCTTTATCGTTTGCATCTTTGATTTCCAGCAAAGCACCAGCAAATACAGGGCGATCATCGTCGCTTGCTGCTGCATAGTTCGTAAGGTCGATGAGTTCTTTCATAGCTTGGCTATCGATATTGACATAATCTTGGTCGTGAATTTGTTCTACCAATGAGAAATCATCTGGATGCAAGGTTACTAAATTAAATTCAGAGGAACCGGATGTAATTTTTAACGTATTGCCATCCTCTGGTTTGCTCAATTGAATCGTTTCGCCTGGTAATTTGCGGATTAACTCTTGGAAATAACGAGAAGCAACCACTAATGTACCTGGTTCTAAGATATCGGCGTCGATTGTTAATTTAATGCCCAATTCAAAATCGTTGCCTTGTAGTTCCACTTGATTGTTTTTTGTTGTTATATAAATGGAACCTGGTAGATTTGAACTTGTTTTATTTTGTGATACTTTTTGTAGAACGTTAATGGCTTTTTGGAGATTGGCCTTAGGGAATTTGATGTTCATAACGTAAATACTCTCCTTGTTTGTAATATTCGTTGTGCGATTTTCGTTGATCCTCTATAGATAATCAACGATAGATCGGTTTTCTGATGTGTTTTTGATTTGTTTGTTAGTTTAGTAGTATTTGTAGTAGGCGCTGTGAATGTGTGTACATGTGAAAGTTTTCTAGATTTCATGCGTTTCCACAGTTGTGGATAAGTATGTGTATACCTTGTTTTAGGTTATCCACATAATCACAGAAAATATTAAATTCCTCAATATCCACAGATTTATACACAACATATCCACAGAGTTATCCACACCCGTTTTAGTTGAGTGATGACAGTTTAGATTTGATGTCTAGGATAATCTGTTTCGTTTCTGGATTCTTGTCGATTTCTTTGCTAATCTTATCGTATGCATGCAAAATCGTCGTATGATCTCTGGAAAAAGCCGCTGCGATTTGTGGGTAGCTTTCATTAATCACATCGCGGCACAAATACATGGCAATTTGCCGTGGAAATGCGAACTGAGCCTTCCGTTTCTTGCCTAACAAATCTTGTTTCTTAATATTAAAATAGGTACTGATAAAGTCTTGAATGGACTCGATGTCGATAAGTGTTACCCGTTCCGTCGTGATGATATCGGATAATGTTTTCTTCGTGTACTCCAAATCGATGCTGCTAGTCCGTTGTTCTAAGGATGCAGTACCGATGAGTTTATTGAAAGCCCCTTGTAGTACGCGAATGTTTTCATCGAATTGCAACGCCACGTAGTTGATGGCATCGTTGTCGATAACGAGATTACGATTCTTGTTGTTTTCCTTTTCAACGAGGGCTTTCAAAATGGCGATACGCGTTTCCAAATCTGGATTTTCCATGGTCGCCACATAGCCCGCTTGGAATCTAGAACGCAAGCGCTCTTCGAATTGATCCATGTCGTTTGGCATGGTATCGCTGGTGAGGACGATTTGCTTGTTATTGTCCAATAATTCATTGAAGGTGTTGAAAAACTCTGTTTTCGTGCCCTCTTTATTTTCCAAGAACTGAATATCATCGATGAGCAATACGTCGATGTTGCGGAATGTATTGCGGAACAACTCGCCTTGCCGCTTGCGTATGGATTCGATGAATAAATTCATGAACTTTTCGCTCGTTGTGCACATCACCTTGAGATTAGGATATCTTTCAACGATGGCATTGCCGATGGCGTGCATCAAATGCGTTTTACCGAGTCCCGATGGACCGTAGATAAAAAGTGGATTATAATCACCGCCAGGATGTTCTGACACATTTTGGGCTGCTCCAAACGGAATGCGGTTTGCATTGCCTGTAATATAATTATCAAATCGATACCCACTGTTGAGTTGTGACGATGACAAATCGATAGGAATATCCGTAGATTGCAACGTTTGCACCATCTGTGGCTGCTCTACAGGAAACATCGGTTCATCTGGAATTAATTCGTCCACCTCTTTACGCTGGATATACACAGGATCTGCGTACACCGGTGTGTAAAATTCCTCTTGATATGGAACCTCCTGCTTTGCAGGTTTAGAGGATTTTTTATCGATATTGTCCGCGTCACTTATCACCGTATTTTCTATAGTGTTCGTACTAGTATTTTCTGCAGTATTCTCTGTGAAAGTATCTGCTACATGCGGTGCTGTTGGAACATCATCCTTTTGTGGAAACAAATCCAATAAAACCATATTTAATTCTTTGCCTGTCACTTGCTTGATGGCATCTGTTAACAACTTACTGACCGTTTGCTGAGATTCGATGACACTTTTTATAAAACTCTGCATAACCCCAATGTGTATAGAATTATTATCTATACTCATCGGTATGAGAGAAGTACTCAAACTTGAATAAATCGCAGGCGGCAGTGTTTGTTTTGCTACTTGTAATATACGTTCCCATATATCATTAATATCAGCTGCTTGCATTTTGTTCCTCTTGTGTATAACTTTTATTAAAAATGTGTATAACTTTCGTTATTATGTGCATAACTTATTCTAAAACTGTGGAAAAACCACAAACACCTGTGAATAACCTGTGCACAACTTGTGAATAAGAGAAAATAAAATTCCCTTCCAACCTTATAAATACTGAGTTTATACTATTCACAGGTCAAAAGAGAAAAAATGTGGATAACTTTTCTAAATTATCCGAAAAAAACTTATAAAAATATATATTTTTTACCAATTTCAATTATGATTGTACCAAAAATGAGGAAGATTGTCATTCAATCTGTGGATAACTTTTTTATAATTTCTTTACTCAGCATAATAAGATAGATTCTTTGAAGGTTAAGAGGGGACTCTCTCGCTCCACCGGCCGGGTCTGACTTCGCCCTTCGGGCTTCGCAGGGCCAAAGTCGCTGCGAAAGCACCCTCTTAACCTTCTCAATATCTATTAAGTGCTGAGTAAAGAAATTATAAATTGGCGGAAAGGGAAAAGGGTCTGTCTTCGCCTTGTGGGCTCTGCAGGGACATAAGTAGGGTGTTTCGGAAAATAGAACAGGCGTGTACTAATTCAAAATAGGTATGTGTATAGGGTGTTGTGGAAAATAGAACAGGTGTGTACTAATTCAAAATAGGTATGTGTATAGGGTGTTTTGAAAAATAGAACAGGCGTGTACTAATTCAAAAAAGGTATGTGTATAGGGTGTTTCGGAAAATAGAACAGGCGTGTACTAATTCAAAATAGGTATGTGTATAGGGTGTACCGAAAAATAGAACAGGCGTGTACTAATTCGAAATAGGTATGTATATAGGGTGTTGTGGAAAATAGAACAGGCGTGTACTAATTCAAAATAGGTATGTGTATAGGGTGTACC